>ERZ1034992.286-NODE-286-length-30453-cov-14.372821_pt1 | contig 30453 bp, 41 predicted proteins | sample MGYA00520695_ERZ1034992 | MGnify/ENA primary metagenome ERZ1034992 (study PRJEB33766, sample SAMN09781778) | gut metagenome | biome: gut microbiome | host: Homo sapiens | place: Madagascar | study: EMG produced TPA metagenomics assembly of the PRJNA485056 data...
CACCAGCTGCCCCCAGCGCCCCCGGACGTGGCCCCAGTACCGCTAGTATCGTCAGGCGGCACATACACCCGCCCAGCCGCAACCGCCGCCAGGAGCGCCGCCTGGGTCGCCTTGCCAGCGATCCCGTCCACGCCCAGCCCCTCGGCCTGCTGAAACCGCCGCACCGCCGCCTGGGTGTTGGCCCCGTCGGCTCCGTCCACGGCCCCGGGATTATACCCCAGGTACGTCAACAGCGCCTGTATCTGTTTGATTGTCACTGTCGTCAACCTCCTCCAGTCCAATATCCTCCAAATCCTGCTGATAGATATAGTCCACCGCCATAGCCGTGGTGTCCACCATCGCTGCCTGGGTCTCCTCCAGCTGCTGCGTGGCCGTGGCCAACTGTGCTTGCAGCGCCGCAATGGCGTGGGCCGGGTCAGCCCGGCCGGTGACGGTAACGGTATCCGCATCCGTCAGTACCGTATTGCACCCCGCCAGCGCCGGGATGGGCTGTGCGCCCGTGGCAGCAAAGGGGACAGGCTGGGCCAGCTTGTAGGCAATCTGCACCGGGGTTCCGGCGGCATACTGGGCGGCGAGATAGGCTTTCCAGGCATCTGTGTTCTCGGGGATTATATCACCCCATCTCACCCGGAAGTTCCTCCATACCAATGCGCAGCCCTTGCCTGTATTGTTGTTCGCCACATCATAATGCGGGTAATGGCTGCATATTTCGTTCCCTGATTTTGGCGGATCGTTGATTGCATCGACAATTTTCGGGGATGCGTAATACCAGTCTCCTTTGTCGGCAGCAAGTCCGCCAATATTCCACGCCTCGCTCCCGTCAAAGGTTACCAGGCCCCATTTATGCTCCCCCTCTCCCGTCACCGCATCCAAACTGCCGCCGTAGACAGTAGACGGCAGCGCCAGGCTCAGTGTGTCGCCCTGGTATGGGGTGTAGGCGGTCGGGGCGGTGGTGCCGGGGACAATGTACGGGTATACGGTTGTGTTTGCCTTATTGCCGTTGTTGACAATCATGTACCAATACTTAACAATGTCGCCCTTAATGATTTCGAACGTACCTTTTGCGTTTAGCCATAAATTCTCTCCGGCCCGCTGGACAACAATACTCGCGGCTATTCCAGTGCCCATATCCAGCCCGTAGTATTTTCCAGGCGGCAGATGCCAAACGGGGAACGTTGGTGAATCTGTGTTGGCTGATGCTGTGCCCTGAATCCGAACGCCGCCGTCCGGCACATACGCAAAGGTAACGCCATTGTTAACAGCGGTGGCAAACGGTGTGATTTTCAGCAAATTCTCCCCGCACCGCTCCACCGTCACCGCCTCCCGCCCGCTGATGGGCCGGATGTTTTCGTAGGGCGCATAGGCAGTGGGTGTATCTTTGGACACCATCAGCCGCAGCTGTATATCTGTGTCTACCCCCGGCGAAAGCTCCGCAGCAATCGCCAACGATGACTCGTCAGCCGTCCGCAGGCCCCAGGCGTTGGACACTTTGCCCTTGATGGGCCACGCCGTGACCTTGTACCCCTTGCCCCGCAGCTCTTCCTGGGGAGACGAAGCCACAGCGAAAGAATACTGAGTCGTGCTTGTGACCTCCTCGGACGGCACGCCGCTGCACTTGATAATGTCTCCGTCTATGGTGATTGTAAGGCCGTAGGGCTTGCCCACAGTCGCCGTGCACCTGGATATATCCAGCAGCTGCGGCCCTCCTCCCGCCGGGTACGGCTCCCCGCTGCCCGCCTGCGTGGGCTCCCACGATGCCACCACCCCCAGCGGATACCCCGCTACCGGGTAGCACGTCACGGGGTTGCCGGTCTCGCTGATGGGCGGGCACAGCGTCTCAACGATTTTTCGGCTGCTCCACGGGTTGTCCCGGCTGATGGTCCCGTCGTCAATCTGCGGCGCGTCCTTGCCAGGTGCCCCCGCAGGCCCGGGGTCACCCTTTTCTCCCTGGGCTCCCGGCACACCCTGCGGGCCTTGGGGACCGGTGGGGCCTTGTTCTCCTCGCGGCCCCTGCTCTCCGGGATCTCCCTTGTCGCCCTTTTCGCCTTTTAGCTTCCCAGCGGCAAGATCGGCCTTTACCTGATCATACAGCGCTTGCCCCTTCTGGGCAGCCTGTGCGGCTGTTTCCGCGCTTTCTGCTGCACCCGTGGCAGATTCCCCGGCGGCCAGTTTCGCCGCCTCTGCGCCGCTCCTGGCCGTCTCGGCGGCTTCCGCAGCCGCCCGGGCGTTCCGTTCTGCGCTCTCTGCCCCGGCCTGGGCACTGGATGCAGCGGATGCAGCAGCCGCCGCAGCGTTGGCGGCGTCTCCGGCAGCCCCGGCCAGCTTCCCGGCATCAGCAGCCGCACCCTGGGCAATCCCAGCGGATGCCGCCGCGCCGTCTGCGTTGGCCTTGGCCTCTCCCGCTGCGGTTTGCGCCGCCTGGGCGTTCCGGGCCACCTGCCCAATGTATCCTTCCCAGGCTTCCGGGGCCTCGGTGGGGTCGGGGAGCCCGTCGGTAATGCGCACCATGTAGGTTTGGCTCTTGGCCACCTCGCGATTGTCGCCATACCACCAGCATTCCAGCTTTCCCGTTCCGGGGATCTCCGTGTCTTCGGTCTGCACCGTCCAGATCAGCCTCCCGCCCTCAGTCCGGGCCATCACGGGGTAGGGCTGTTTCACCCTGGGTCGCTGCAGCAGCACGGCATAGCTGCCGCCCCCGAATCCCGGCGCGGGAAGCTCCACTTCTGTCACAAGATTCTCTTTGATTTTGCCGATTTGGATAATCCCCTGCCGGTCAGGGACAACACGATATGCCATGCTGCTGGGCCTCCTTCCTCGTTACGCGGTCACGTCTTCGGCGGGCGCATCGGCCTCGTTCAGGCCGTAAATCTCCACCACCAGCGCCGTCAGTTCCTGGTATTCCTCGTCCGTCAGCCTGTTCACGGCGTAAAACACGTCCAGCTTCTTCTGGGCCAGCTCCGCGGTCTTGTAAAACTTCCGGGTGATCAGGGTTTTCATGCTCTTGTACATAACAAAATTCCTCCAAAAGATAAAATTTATGGATACGGCAAACATACCGTTTATCCCTCCTCGATTGCAGCCAGGTCTTGGTTGTAAACGTCCTCCACCATACTGGCCATGGCCTCCACCAGCTCGGCGTTCTGGGCCTCCAGCGCGGCAGCGTGCTCCCGCTCATAGGCACGTTGGGCGGCGTCCAGCTCCGCCCAGGGCTTCCAGGGAGTAATCATTTCGCCGGAATACACCGTGCCGTCCGCTGCCGTCCAGGTCTTCCCGGCCGGGACAAAGCGGTAGCCCTCAATGTAGGCGGCGCATTTACCGTCAAAGGCGGTTGTCTCCACGGCTGTCATCCCGTCCCCGGCCACGGTGTGGCACTTGAAATCTGTGTTAATATAAATCGTCATACTCGTCACCTCACGTAAGCCACATCTTCGTAACATTTATTGTTACACCATAGCTGGCTACCGCAAAACACTGGATATAACCCAACTCGATTGCGGATATATCAAGCACTGTGTCACTTGTTCCTATACCCGCAGACGCAACCCAGTTAGGTTCATTAGCAGTCAAGTTTTTAATGCCTGTGACGCCAAACTTTCCGAAAGCCCTATCAGCAATGCAATGCAATTTTGTGAATCCTGTAAGATCAATAGCCTTTTGCGTCGATACAATTGGCCTGGAATTCGCAACTTTGAGTGTCAGCGTAGTTCCAATTTCCGTTTTGTTATTTCCGACCCATCCGCCGGTCACTGGCGTATACTGATTCCCGTTGTCAAACAGTTCCCCGTTCCACGCAAATGCAATCTGTACCCACTTGCCGCCCAGATACATATAAGTATCCGCCGCCACCCAGGCACCACCGGTGTACACATCCGTCCGGGCGATAATGCCCAAATACTCCGTCGCCCGAAACCAGATCATCCCTTCGGCAGGCGCTTCCGGCGCAGCCTCTGCAAAGACGTACTTCTTCCCGGCCTTATTGGATTTTACCCATATGGTGTTTTCCTTGGCGCTAACTGGCTGGGTCAGGCCAGTGACAACATTTAGTCCAGCTCCACCACCGCCGGCACCGCCTCTCCGTGAAATAAAGCATTCTCCCATGATTACACCGCCTTTACCTGTATCGGAATATCTACTGCTGGCTTGTCCGTTGCGTAAGCTACGATTTTATTTTCCTGTGCCACCATTCGATAGATATGTCCGTAAGCTTCTAGTTGCGTTTCTGCCGTAGCATAGGTTGCGGAAGGGACGATATCTACGATAGGCTTGTCTGCCACCAAAAGACCAGGAACGGTCACGTCACAAATGTATGGAGCCGCCGAGCCTGTCCACCCAGAAGCGGGTATGGTAGCCGTGTAACTTCTGACCGGAGCTTGATAGTCCGTTCCCGCAACAGCCTCCGACACGTTGCCGGAACCATTTCCTTTCAAAAGTCCGGAAACCGTGATCTTCTTTTGCTTTTCAGTCAACTCCTGCTCCACCGTTGTACCGGATGTAGTACGGATGTCTTCTGCTTCAATCGTTACACCTCCGGTATCATCCGCTACCTGACTGTTCACGGTCTTAATCGCCGTGTTCAACGCCACCTGCACACTCGCCCCGCTGCTGGTAGATATATCCTCCGCCAGCACACTCACGTTGCCGGTAGGGTCAGGATTCTTGCCGTTAACGCTGGATACTGCACCACTACCGTCCATACCAAATCGGGAAACGGAGTAGGAAGTTACAGGGTCGCCGGTGTTGAAGGTAAGCACGGTTTTTGTCCACAGGTACTTACCCTGGGGAACGTTGGGCACATCAGATACCCAAGAACCGGAGGGGACGATGGTACCGGAGTCAGAGACCATGTAAGTTGTGCTGTGGCTTGTCAGCTTTGCAGCATCACCTTTGTCGCCTTTGTCACCTTTGATACGTACCCATGTGTAGTCTTGCCAGCCAGAGGGCGGCGTGGTACCGGCATAGAAGCCAAGCCATTCATCCGGCACATCACCCATGTTATGAGAAGCGTCCGTTGGTTTCTGAGAAGCGAATTTAAAGTATAGACGGTCGGCATCACCCTTGTCGCCTTTGTCACCGTTTTTCACTGTAAATACGAAGTCAGAACCGGCGTTGAATTTCATGGTATAGGTGTCTACCAACCCGGAAGTACCGGTCTTGGCAACACTGGTAATGCCCTTGCCATCCGAAACGGTCATGTCAAAGTAGGTGTCATCCGCAAGGGTAATACGGTAGGTCTTACTCAACCCGGATGTACTTTGCAAGACAATGCTTGTAATACCGCCATGCCCCTGGGCAAGCTCTAACAGCCAGTTTTTCAGGACTTGCCCGGTCAGTTTCTTCGCCGTGCCGGACTGCTGTAGTACAAACAGGTCGCTAAGGTATACCCTTTCAGCAGCATTCAACTGCTCTATGGATTTATCAGCCATCCCTTACGTCAACTCCTTCCGTCTCTTTCTTCTTCTCCGTAGCGGGCATCTGTTCCAGCTTTCGAATCACCGTCTTAATGGCCGTAGCACAGCCCACGAACTTGTCCTGATTATCAATACCGACTATAGAGATGGTTTCCATAGTTGCACCGACACAGGATAACAGGTTGATGATTTCGTCCATTTTTACTCCTTTCCAAGAACTACACGGATTGCATCGGATTCAGGCACGATCGCAACAAGACGTGTGTAGTTCGCTGCGTATTGACTTTCACACCACAATTGCACCGTTTCGGATGGGTTTGAAAATACCGCCGCCACTGTGAGAATCTGCTCATTTACAATCCGCAAATTGCATTGTCCAGTTGGCTGGCATGGGTTGAAATAATCACAGGAAAATTCCTTGCCTGTTGCAGTTGTGAGCTTTTCCATTTTGCGCTCCTCCTTCCTTAATTAAGCCACGTAAGATACCTTAAAGATACCGTGCCCCCAGTTCCGTCTCTAAATGATGTAGAAGCTACAGCTACCCTGTGGCCTCCGATTACTAATCCTCTGTCTTCGGTTGATAAACTAGGTGCGGTGTTCCATCCATTAAATACGCCATTTGCAAAATCCGCATACCCAAGAGAGGTGTTCACGCCTCCTGCAAACTGCCCGGTACCAAGACTATTCCCTACGATTTTTCCTGCCCCAACAGAACCACCGGACAACCCTCCTCCGCTGAAATACCCAGCGCTGCCGCCGTAGTCAATGTTGCCAGCGTAGACCGTCCCCTCAAATCGCCCGGAAGAAGCTGTCAGGTTGCCGCTCATATCCACCTTGAAGTTTTTGCCAAGCTGGATTCCGTTTGAACCAATGTAACAACCCCAGGTGTTTGTACCGCCCCAGGTCTGCCCATTGTAGGACAGATAATCTTTCTGGATGTCAAGCCCGCCGATTTTCCCGGAGGTGGCCCGGATTTCGCCCTCAACTATTGCACCGCCCTCTTGAACGCTGAAAATGGTTTTACTTTTGCTGCCAACGTTCCAGCTATTCGCCTGTAAGTCCCACCAGAAGTCAGAGGTTTTATCTCCCACTGTTTTTTCAACCCTAGCTTTAATGGCATCCGCCTGAACGCTTAGCGTTGCCCGAATGGCTTTGTCCGCTTCTTCTCTGGCTTCCACCTCGGCGGCAATTTTCGTTGCCGTGATGGATAAGCAAGACCTAACAGACCGGGTAAAGCGTTCGTACTGACGGTTCGTGGGGGACTGGATTTGGAACTCATGCTCAATTTCTTCGTTGGATGGGGCTTCTAAATCGCTGGTGGTATCCCGGTAATCCGTTGCACGGAGAAATACGCCGCCGTAGGTATCCGCAACGGTGACAGCATCACCAATCTCAACGGATGGGTCAATGGTCGTTCCTGCGGCCTTGTAGGGCTGGTAACGGAAACCTCTGATTTTTTTATAAATCGCATCCGCCTGTGCTTGTGAACCCCATTCGTTTGTGACTTCAAGCACTTTGCCGGAACGGTCTCCAGCAAAGTATTCAATGTTGTTTCCTTCTTCGTCCTGCCCTGCGAATATCGTAACACCGCTGTATCCGTCCGTTTCAGGGGCGGTATCCAGGCTTTTTACTCGCCGCAACAGGTTAAAGCTTTCTGCCATGTACGCACCACCTCCTAAACCAGAATGTACAGTCCGCCGAATGTGATTTTATAGCCGTCCTCGGTGATAAGGTGCCGGGTCTCGGGCGGCATATCGAACATGCTTACCAGCCGCAAATCTCCTGTAGGGGAGATAATGAAGTTCCCGGCGTAGGCGGCGGCTATCATGCACAGGACTTCTCGCATGGAGTACCCAACAGGGAGAGGGAACTTATAGCCAGCGGTCATAATTTCCCAAGTTCTGGGGTCTACACGAACACCGCTACCGTCTGCGTTGATTTTCATGTTATCCGCAATAAATTGAACAATTTCCTTGTCCAAAAGCGGGTAATTGTGGTGATTATCGCTAGGATAGGTAACTTCTGAAAGCATCATTGCATCAAAAGCTTTCAGAGACAGTACATCAAAACCACGCTCGTCATGAACTTGCTTTCTCGTGTCGATGAAGTACACGCCCTGCTGCACCCATTCCGATTTATCGGTGTTGTTCACAGCCCTGGAATAGATACAGATTCTAGCTTTCTTGGGGATATTGAACGGCGCAATCATTTTAATATTCGCTGTCCCGGATACTGCCGATCCGACACAAGGGGTGGAATCTTTGAAAAACGGTGCCTTTGTGTTCACTTCAAAAAGCCTATCCTCACGGAAACCGGATTCCGGGCCGCCGGTGTCTACCAGAATAGAATCGCCGCCAAAGGTGATAATATCCCCTCGCTCGTCCGTCAGTCTTCCAGATTCACCGATGGTGACGGAGGTTTCAAACCAGTGTTCGCCCTGGATGATTTTCTTGTAAAGTGCCGATGTTTCCTGCATAAGCCGCCGTCACCTCTCAATCAGGGGGAAGGTAATGCCGCTCCACCAGTCATCTTCCGGCTTTTCGATCAGGAACGATGCCGGGTTATTGTTGGAGTACATGGTCACGTCGTGCCGTTCCCCGCTCATGGGGTCGTAGTAGTCCACAGACACATACTCAGGGAGGATGGTATTCAGCACCAGGCGGGATTCCTCTGCCGTCAGAGGGCGGCAGGTGATGTCCAGGCGAATCTTGGTAGCAACTCTGCCACGCTGCATCGTACCGTCCATGGTTCGCCCGGAATTTGGCGCATCAATGTCGTTTCTCTGCCACTTGACCCCCTGTTTGGCGATAAACGGCATGAAGTCCACGCCATTTATTTTGAGTATCATCTTCATGCCGTTCTATCTCCTTTCTTCTTAGCCGTAAACTCTCGCATTTCTGCGGTTCGCCTCATACACGGCCCGGTCAAAGTCATAGCCTCCACCGCTTCCGTTTCCGCCGCCCTGGCTTCGCATTTCGGAAATGACTTGCTGGGCAACAGCGTAGATTGCGGTAACAACATCGTCGTTGGCCTCCCGAACACCGTAGGTGATGCTCTCAACGATTTGGTCATTGTTGGCAACTGCTGTCCGTCTGCCAATGGAGCCAACCATTTCCGCACCGGCTTCCCGGGCGATAAAGAGCTGGCCTTGGTCTACATAGCCGCCGTTGGCTAGCATTGGGATTTGGGGAACACTGATTTCTCTAAGCCCTGCAAACGGGGAGTATCCGGCGATACTGAAGTTTCTAAGGCTTCTTAAAATCCCGTTGATTCCACCAAACATCCAACTCAATGCGGAATTTAGGAGAGATATTGCTCCGTTTAGTGCAACTTTTACTGCACCAACAAGGCCATCAAATACCGTTGCAACCGCAGACCTTAACGGGGATATGAAGTAGGTGTTGATGAAGTTGTACGCAGACAAGAACCAGTTGCAAATAGAAGTCCATGTGTTGGATGCCCACCCGGTAATTCCAGACCAAAGAGAAGAAAACAGGCTGGATAAAGGCTGAATGATGTGCATCTCAAACCAGTCAGAAGCGATTCCCCAAACAATCTTGATGGTTTCCCACGTCCCGCTCACAAGCACTCCAATGTCATAGAAGACATCCTCGAATGTCTGGCTTACACTTTTCCACAGGTCAGAGAACCACGTAACAGCAGGAGAAAATGTGTCAACAATGTCCGTCCAAAGCCCGGAGAAGAAGCCAAATATTGGCTGCACCACGTTTACATCGAACCATTCCGCAACAGGTGCAAAGAAAGCACTAATTTCGTCCCACTTCTGATAAATCAGAATTCCTAAATCCGTTAGCCCGCCGATTACAAGGCCGATAATCGCACCGATTCCGGTTCCAATTGGGCCTCCAAGAGACCCGATAATCGCACCGATTCCTGCGCCAGCCAGCGTAGAGCCAGCTGGAATCAGCAGCCCATTCAGGATATTCAAGCCGTTCGTAATGGCATCGTATACGCCGGTAACAAACATCGGAATTCCAGCCACAATTCCACCGATAGCGGCACCAATCAATCCGGTACTGATTGTTCCTCCACCGGATGTGATTGCTTTTGCAACTGCACTGCCAGAAAACGCTTTTGCGATAAACGCGCCAATTCCTTTCCCAAGAAGCGCCGTTCCTCCGACACCGGTCAGCCCACCGAGAATAATTTCAGCAAAGTTAAAGCCATTGAGCGACTTTTCAATTGCATCCTTAATTCCACTGAATTCGATTTTGAATCCTGCTGCGGTCAGAATTGCTCCGGCGGTGATCGTAAGCGGTATTGACAATCCGTTTTGGGAAAGCGCTTTCAGCGCCGAGATGCCCGTCATGAGTTCGGTCGCAAGCCTCCACGCAAGTAGAGCCGCTCCAATCGTCGCGACAAGTTCCAGAATTTCTTTGAGGTTGTCTTTCACAAAATTAACAAGCGGTTCCAGCTTCTTCTTCCACTCGTCGATCTTGTTCCCAACCGCATTCTCCAGGAAGTCATACCCGGGCAAATCAATCCCCAGGTCTCCGCCGCCGCCTCCGGCAGAACCGCCGCTTCCGCCACCCTGGTTCTGGTCAGGAAGCACATTCAGCTCGTCAAATCCGGCAAGGTACTTTTTCAGTTCCTTGGCAGACCCGGCGGCAGAATCCATGTTGTCGGCAATCGCTCCGCTTCCTGCGGTTGCACCGCCAAAGGAATCTGCCCAGTCTGGGGCTTGCAATGTCACGCCAAACAGACCGGCGATAGCAGTAATGATTTCCCTAAGAGCATTTGCAACAGCGATAGCAAAGGGAAGAACTTTCACCAGAATAGGGATGAACAGATTACCGATTGCTCTAGCACACTGTTCAAACTGGGATTTCAGCACACGCAGCATGTTTGCAGGCTGTTCCAGCGTTCTTGCCATATCGCCCTGCACCTGCGTGACCTGTGTCATCATGGCATAGTACCGCAACTGGGATTTTTCGGCCTGCGTCATGGAAGAAACGCTCTTGTCTATGCCAAGGTTTAGCCGTTCCTGCTCCAACCGTGCAACGGACAGGTCATAACCAAGCCGTCGCAGAGGCTCCAATTCACCGGCGATGCCTGACTGGACCTTCTGCATGGCAGATTCAAAGTCCAGGTTGTAGAAAGAAGCAATGTCGTAACCCAACTGCGTCAGGTTCTTGGACATATACGCCGCCTTGTCCCCGGCAACGCCAAAGCCAGTGATAATCGTGTTGAACACGCCCTGATTGCGCATCCATTCAGAGGGGTCAATGCCAACGATTCCCGAAACCTTCTGCGCGTAGTTATACGCTTCCTCTGCGTATTGCCCCATGGACACGGTGAACAGGTTCAAGTCTTCCTGATACTCGGAAGCCTTGCTGATCGCACTGGCCAGGAACTTTGAAATCCCACGGTAAATTGCCGCAAAGCTCAAGGTTTTCAGCGCCCGGTTCCAGGTGTCCGTATTTTTCGCCGCATTCCTGGTAACGCTGTTGTACTGCTCCGTGGAGGTAATCAGCTTTTGAATCCGGGTTGGGAATGCGGAGAACCCGGCGGCAACCTTGTTCATTTCATCCGCAAGAGGCTTTATGGCTTCCGCAAAATCCTTCATCTGCTGAGTGAATTTATCCAAATCCACCTTGTCAAGCTCCTGGATGACCGCAGGAAGCTTTGAAAGCTGATTGGTGAAGGAAGTGAGCTTCGCCCGTTCCAGCTCTCCAAGGAGCCGCAGCCCGTCAGCAAGGCCGGATAACTTTGCGATTCCACCTGCATCCATCCCGGCAAGCGCCGTATTCAGTGCCGTAATATTCTTCGGCAGCGTTGCGGAAATCTTCGCCCCGCTGCTGTTCGCCACCGCCTGTAGGGCACTGCCCAGCTGGACGATTTTCTCCGGCTGGATGTTCGCAACGGCGGCGTTCAAAGCGGTAATGTTCTTGGGCAGGGAAGAAGAAATCTTTGCGTTCGGGCTGATATTCAGCTGGTTCACAGCATCGGAAACGCCTTTCAGCTTATTGGCAATGCCGGATGTATCAATCCCGTCAAGAGCAGTCCGCAGCTTGGAAATAGCGCTTCCGGCTCTCGATACGGCGGAAATACCGCCCTTGACATTGATTTTCAGCGCAGAGAGCGCTTGCCCCAGCCGCTCAATGCTGTTGGTGGCTTCATCGCTGTCATTGATGATTTGAAACTCAATGCCCTGCATTTCCACATTGTCAGCCGTTGTCGCCACCGCCCTTCTTCTCAAATTTCTTGTTGATATTTACCATCCACATTTCCATGATGGACTTGGCTTTCCTGTCATTCTTTTCTTCCTGAGAAAGCGTTTCCGTAGATCTTGCGGATGCTTTTTTCTTGTTCGGTTCCAGTTCGTAGGGCTGTTCCCGGTACGGGATAGGCTTCGGAGGCTTCTTGCTGAGGCTGAACCGAAGCACCGGAGCGGCATCCAGAATGGCTTCGTAGGCATAAGCCCCTTGCAGCCACAGGTCTTGGTTTCGCAAATCCCGCTTGATTTTGGCGGCTTGCCGGTAGAACCGCACCAGCTCCACATCCTGATTCCAGAACTGGTCGTATGTCATTCCAATCGCCAGATAGTAGGGGAACACCTTTTTGAACGCTTTCGTGCAAGCAAATGAGGGGGCAGGGGAATCCCCGCCCCCTCCATCACTATCGGGAAATAACTCGCTTACTCCGTTACTCCCCAGCCGGGGTTTCCCTCATCGGCTTCGTCCTCGTCGTCGTCGAACAGGGTGTTGTATGTATCGGCATACATTTCCGCAAGTGTCTGAATGAGCTTCTTCCGGCTCTTTAAGCTGCCAAAGATTTTTTCCTTGGTAGCTCCCTTCACGGCGGGGTGGTTGGCCTCAAAAGCGCCGCTGAACAGGGCGGTAATCATCGTCATGGGCATATTGTCAATTTCGGTGATACGGAAGCCCTGGGCTTCCATGCGCTTTACAACCTCTCTGGTGAATTCCAGAGTGTAGGTCTTGCCGTTGTAGGGAATGGTGATTTTCTTAGCCATCGCTAAATCCTCCTGTTATTTGTGTGGTTGAATTCTTGTCAGGTCTCGTCCAGCTCAATAGGCGTGGACGGGGCAATGGAGATGTTCAGGTCAACGACCTCGTTCACACCGCCGCCGGTGGGGTAGCAGGTCAGCTGACCGTCAAACTTGAACTTTCCGTCGCTGCCGGTGGGGGTCAGGGTGCTGCCCTCTTCCGTGCCGCCGAACCATACAGCCCAGCCTTCGGTCTTCCCGGCGTACTCCAGCAGCTTCTTGTAGTCCGCCAAGGTGTAGTTGGCGGTGAATGCCAGGGCATCCATGGACTGGATACCGGCGATGTAGGTCTGCATCTTGTCGGAAAGCGTGGTGGTTTCCAGCATTTCCGGGTCGCCACCCAGGTCAGGGAATTCCTTGATATCGATGACCTTTTCGTAGGTTTCCGCTACGCCGCTCTTCTTGTGCATAAGGAAAACCTTATAAGTAGAAATTGCCAATATTCGTTACCTCCTATAAATATTTTTCCCGTCCGTTTCCGCCCGGTATCGGGCGTTCAATCGGTAAATGGTTCCGTTCTCCAGATTGGGAACAGGGGATAGGGAAATACGGGTGAAATTCCGTGCGTAGAGCATCTTATCGATAAAACCCATGATCTCCCGGCAAACGGTCTTCTTGCTGCCCGACTTGTCGGAGTACACGTTGACCTCATACATCACCGTGGCGAACCGTTCTTCGTCGCCGCTGTCCAGATGGGCGGTGGTTGTGTAGTTGTCCTGCTCGATGATGCTCACATAGGGGAATTTGGAAGGGGCGTTCACATATTCTCCGCTGACGGTGATTCCCTTGAACTGCTTTCGCAGCGCTTCAGCAATTGGGGTATAAACCTGTCTCTCAATGTCAATCACCGGAAAACACCTCCCTTACGATCCTCGGAAGCTCCTGCTCTATCGCTTTTCTCGCCTCATACATGGGCATTGCAGGAGGATTTCCGTAGGTGTGCATACCTCCATTTTCCTTGGGCAGATACCAGCCTCTGGGGTCGTCCCAGTGGCCCTTGCCATTTGGGTATGTTCCAGGCCCCATGCCAAACTCCTGGGCCTCTGGATGGCCGCTGCCGTAGGTCACGCCGGAGCCGAACTCAATAAACAGCACGGATTCTCCGTCCGCTTTCACGGTATAGCCATTCGGGGCCGCCACGACGGACACGTTTGCGTCCTTCACCCCGGTGTATACCGCTCTTGAAAACCGGATGGAGGCAGTTGATGCCCCAAGCATCGCCAGGCGCTCAGCAAGTTCCTTGGCTTTTCTCTGCTGCCAGGCCTGATACTTTTTCAGTTCCTTTTGCAGCCGGTCAATGCCGTCCACCGACAGCGGGACAACGATTTTCTTCACGACACGCTCACCTTCGTCACGGCGTATGAAATGGAATTCAGGGATTTTGCTACACGCTTGACAATGTAGTCATACAGTGGCCGTCCATCCTCGCCGTACTCCGGTTCCTTATCCAGGAACAGAACGGAATGTTCGTCCATAGGGCAGGCCATATCATCTGTGACAATCACCTTGTCGTACCCGGAAAGCGCCCCGAACTGCTCCACCTGAGAAGAACCGGTAGCCGCCGAAACGTTTGCCCAGAAGGGTACGGCATCCCGGTAGACCACGGTTTCTTCCCCGGTCTCGTTGCCGTCCTCGTCCTTGACCGGCTCCTTCCGGTCGTAGAGCAGATACCAGAAGCCGACCTTGTTCCGCTCCATGGTCTTCATCACAGCACCCCCGCCATAGGAACGATGTGCCGCAGCATGGTTGGCGGCACATCTCCGTCCTCGTAAGAGCGGGAAATGCCGTTTTCACTATGGCTGGTCTGCCCTTCTGCACCTCGCTTGTTCAGCAGATACACGGCGATTTCCACCTGGGTAAACCCGTACTGTTCCGGGACCTCCGTCACGGTGGGGTCAAAGGGAAACGCCTTGCGGCAAATTTTGTTCCCGGCCAGCCACAGGTAGGCAGAAACCGTGCTTTCGTTGGTTTCTCCCGTCATGGCTTTCACCAGTTCGATTTTTTCCGCTTCCAGCACGGTTTCTTACCTTCTTTCATTCTGCGGATTCTTCCGCGTTCTTACGCGACTTTCTGATAACGGGAATGGGGTTATTCTCCGATAAACCAAACTTGGTGATAACTTCCTCTCGGGTGAGCGGTACGGGGTCGTTGAGGGTATCAACGACTACCGTCCCCATCACCACAGAAGTGCTCTCCAGTTCGCGCCGGGTAATCACCTTGTCCTTTGCGGTAAAGCCCACGTTGCGAAAGTGATCTCCCTCGCGCACATACACTTTCCCGTCAGAAACATAGAACATGGTGAACCTCCTTAGCCGTTGGTGATGATCTTCGCCAGAGCAATCGTCTTGGGGTCAGCCACGATAGACCAGTTGGCGGTAGCCGCAAGCTGAGCGTCCGTGGGAGAAGCGGTGTAGCCGCTGGCGGGCTTGGTGAAGCTGAAACCGTTGGGGTGCAGGGTTTCACGGATACGAGTCACCAGAGCGTCATAGCCGCCGCCCTTGAGAGCGTCACGGGTCAGCTCGGAAGGAACCTTCACGGGGGCGGGAGCGTACTGGATAGCGCCCAGACCGAGGACATAGGTGGTGTAGGTCGCCGCCTTGGAAGTATCCGCTGCGGTGGTGGGACAGCCATCGTCCACGACTACGGTCATGCCGTTCACCGTGCCGATACGCAGGGGGCGCTCCACGCCGTTTGCGTCCGTGTACTTTAGGAATTCCAGCAGTTTCAGGCCAGCCATGTTCGTGGCGACCTTGCTGTGCATAAACACAAGCTGGAAAGCGTCCTGATTGTCGCCCACGGCCTTCTGGATAGCATCACCGATGGTGGTAGCGCCCATCTTGTTAGTGTCCGCAACAGTGGTGGATGCGGAAGACAGGTCAGTGATGTGGTTCGCCCAATCGGCAAACTCACCGCTTCCGGTCACGCCAAAGACCGCATTGAGGATTTTCAGCATGATAGACTGGCGCTGCTTCTGCCAATACTTGGACACCTGAGACACGATCTGCTGCATGGGGTCGGCCCCACTGTTGTAGTCAACGATGAAATCCTTCTCCTTCCAACCGTGCGCGCGACCGAACACGATACCGTTCTGAGCGCCGCCAGCGGGGTCGGTCAGGGTGATGTCGGTTGCGCCATCGTAGTTCTCAGGAGTACCGCCGATGACCTTGTAGAAGGGCAGGGTGTAGAAGTCAGAGCCGTTTGCAATCAGCCGTGCCAGCTCTGCGTTCGGGGCGACAGCACCGCTCTCAAACATAGCGGTCAGGGTGGGGTCTTTCGCATTTGCCCAGTTGTAGTTAAACAGCTCGGGGTCAAACGGAAAGCCAAGATAAGTAGCCATAATGTTTTACCTCCATAATCAGGTCAAAATTGTTTTCCAGTCAGGATTGTTCTTGATAAACTCCATCTGGGATTTGGTGTCGAGTTTCAGGAAATCCGCCTTGGTCATCGTGCCGCTGGTGCCCCCGTCAGCACCCCGGGGGGTTCTTTTCAGCTGGTCTGCAATGACCTGCTTTTTGTACCCTTCCAAAAACTTCTGGTTGTTGGCAAAAACCGTTTCCATATCGCCGGATTCCATAGCCGCAGCGGTTGCGGTTGCCAGTTCTTCGTCATAGCCCTGGGAAACCAGCTTGGCCTTATACTCGGAAACTGTCTTTTCCTTTTTAAGCCCTGCAAGCTCCTGCTCCATGTTTGCCCACTTCTCGGCTTCCTCCTGCTTCTTCCGCTCGTCCTCGGTCAGAAGTTCGTGGTGCTTCTTCTTCCAGGCTGCCACATCAGAAGCGGCCTTGTCGTACAGGTCTTTCTTGACATAGCCGGAATAATCCGGGTCAGGGAAGTCAAATCCCTGCAAGGCGGCGATTTTCTCCTCCGGGGTCATGGTGTCGAATCCTGCGATTTTCTGAATGTCGATTTTTGCCATTGTTTTTACTCCCTTTCTGCGTTTTTATAGTTCTTCTCCGAACTTTTGTGCGATTTCCGTCTTCTCTGACGTTCATGGCGGAAGATGCAGGACTCGAACCTGCACTGGCAACCCTCCAGGACGGTTTAGCAAACCGCTCCGCTACCCATTACGGCAATCTTCCGTATGCTCGGTTTCCGCAATTGCGGCTTGGATAAGGCACGCTTCACCGAAAAGCGTCCGCTGGCTTGCCGCACAGCTTGGCCCCTGCTGACGGGGACCGGCATCTTTCGTCCGGATGATTCACCCTGTACGCTGTCAGCTTTGGGTATTGGCGGATGGTGTAGGATTCGAACCCACATGGGCCGTTAAGCCCCTCGGTTTTCTGGACCGCTGCAATAGCCGTTATGCGAACCATCCGTATCCCCGTGATTTCGGCCAACGGGAGCCGCTTTGCCCGTTTCTGGGTCGCCTTTAGGAGGCTGGAGCCGCCAGCAGGACTTGAACCCGCAACCTACTGATTACAAATCAGTTGCTCTACCAGTTGAGCTATGGAGGCATATAAAACAAAAGAAGGGCTTCCGACACCAATTTCTGGTATCGAAAGCCCTTCGGCTGTAATCTCCCACCTATGGGAGCCGTCAATTTTTAATTTACTTTCTTCCGGCGAATCTCAATGATAGAAACCTCGCCCTTTTCGATTTTCACTTCAACCTGATTCCGGCGGTGAAGCGCATCTTCAATCGCCCGAACTGCTTCCGTTGTCAGCCTGATTCCCGGCTTGGTTTCCGTTTCCATTGGCGTTTCCTCCGTTCTGTTCGGCCAGCTGTGCCGCTTTTTCTTCCTGCTCTTTCATGTAATCCATGCTCATGCGATAAGCCAATTGCGGATCGGAAAATAATCCGCAATGTGTAAACGCCAATTCGGGGGCGATTTTCTCGCAAGCAAGCATCTGCGTGAGTACCGTAGACTTTTGGGCGATGTTCTCGTAATTTCTCCGGGTGAAGCGAATCTCCAGGGCCGACAGTTTCAAGCTCAGGTTCCCCATGTCCCGGCAGATACGCAGCGTCAGCTTCAGGAACTCTTTTTCGGACTTCTTGAAAACTGGCTCTGTGTCCTTTGCCCTGGCCTCCGCAGCCGACCAGCCGTCCCGCATGATGACCGCCGTCCCAGTGTCAGATGTGGAGGTTCCGCCGTTCCGGTTCGGCATTCCGCAGATGGTCAGCACGGTTTCGTACATACTGTCCACCAGCGTCTGGGTCTGGGTCTGGTTCATTTCGGAGGTCAGGTACTGGATTTCCGCTTTCAGGGTGGCATCAATGTCCTTGTACTTGATGGCTCCCAAATCCCGCAGCTTGTCAAAATCGTCGCTGGAAATGTCCACGTTATGGAATAGCATCAGCGATTGGATAAACTGCTCCACGCCGTCCACCCGATTGCTTTCAGTCATGTTGATGGCATCTAGCAGCGGCACCACGATTTCAAAGGCTCCAAGCCTGGCCTGGTTCAGCGGGTATTCGATGATGGGGATGCCCAAAATCTGGTCCTCGCTGTGAATCACGTCCCAGGTGTTCCAGACCTCAAAATACCGGTCCTGTGTCCAGCAGGAGAACACAATGGTCCTGTCCTCCTTGACCACATACCGAACCCCCATCATAGGTTTGTGTCCCAGCCCTACGGAGTACACCACAAAGGCATACCTTGGGTCAAGGGTGAAGATTTCAAATGGGGCTTCATCTTCCTCCACATCCGCCATAGCGTCCGGAAGAACCATCCGATAGGCGGTGCCGCAAATGTGCATCCAGTCCGCCAGCTCCTTGTCCTGGGCCTGCTTGTCCTCGGAAAGCATATAATCGTTCAGCGTCAGAACTTCGGAAGCCGCCGCCTCGTCGTTGCCCCGGCTCACATACTGGATAGGCTCACCGACCAGATAGCCGGTCTTGAAGGAAACAATTTCGTTGGCCCGGTTCTCCACGATCATGTTGTTGATTTCCGGCCTAACTTCCTTTTTCCGCCCCAAAATCGGCTGGTCGCCCCGGTAGTACCGGTACAGGTAGTCAATCTCCGACTGGTTTTGCAGGTGCGTAAACAGCGCCTTTTGCAGCACATCGATGATATTGCCCTCGTTGATTTCGGTCACTTCGGTATAAATCACCCGCCGCCCAAATAACTTCCTGCTCGCCGTCTTCCGCACCCCCTTTATATGTTCTCTCGTATCATTGTATCATAAGTGGCGAATGAATGTAAAGTAAATTTATGTTCACTATAGCATTCGCTACCTTCAAGCTAGAACGGCCTTGCAAAAACCTCTACGCTTCCTCCGTTCAGAGATTGGGCGTACTCAGCAAACATCGCCATGCCGTCCGGCACATCATCGTGCTTGTTTTTGCCAGCCATGGTGTAGGAGCAGAGCATATCCATCATGCGCCCATAGTCCGTGTTCCGTTTGTATTTGCTCTCGTCCAGGAACAGGCAATGTTCCTTCACCCATGCGCTATTTACGATGATTTTTGTTTCCTTGTTTGCTGTGGTGAATTTTGTGGTAATGTTGGTGATGCCGCCCATCCGCTTGATATCGCCCTGAATCTTCTCCGCAACGCGCCGTCCGGCGGAGTTGCTTTCAAATCGGCACATTTTCACTTTGTCCCGTACCAGAATATCCGCAAGGCGAATATCCACTGTGTCAGGAAGTCCATTGTCGCAGATGCAGTCACCGATATAGTAATCCTGACCATACACATACCCAACCGGTAGAAAAGCGTAGTCCGTTCCCTTGTCCTTGGTATCGCAGATTCCGATAATAGCGTCTGGTTCTTCCTCTGGTAGCTCAAAGAACCGCCGCAGTTCCTCCGCATGGTAGACAAGCCCCTCCCGCTCAATGGGCTGGTTCATATATAATGCTTTCCAGCTCACGCTGTCCATAATATCCCGCTGCTCCCGATAGAACTTGGTGGAGAAGCCCACTCCGAACTCATAGTCAAAATTGCTCTCGTCATCCTCGTTCATGGCCGGAATCCTTATAAATTTTGCCCTGGGGTTTCCCTCATACTCCCGTTCCAGCCGTCCGATCACATCGTGTACGCTCCACCGGGTAGCTATATGAAGCTCCTTGCACTTGTCACCGATTTTACGCTGCCGCAAGTCCGTGGTGTAGATTTCCCACAGCTTGTCCAGCCGTTCCTTGGATAGCGCAACCTCGATACCGGATACCAGGTCATCGCAATACAATAGGTTCGCCGCACGGTACAAGCCCGCATTGCCCGTGCCAACAGAGGTAAATTCCAGCGTTTCAAACCGCTGCCGCTTGTCCAGGTCAATACGGCAATCCTTGGCGTTTGTGTTGGATACCTGGACGGTAGGGAACACATCGTGCCATAGATATTCCCCCTTGGGGTCAAATATCCGCAAACACTCATCATACACACCACGGACAAAGGAATTGGAGTGACTGCCCGTCAGGTTCGGATTGTTTGGATCACGCCCAGCGACCCAGGTCAACAGGAACACGGCCAGCGTGGTCTTGCCCACGCCAGGGGGGAGGCTGACCGCCAGCATATCCAGCTCATCATCCCCACACAACGCTTGCAGAGAATCGACCACCGGCTTTAGCTTGGCCCGCCTTGGCTGATAGAACCGCTTTTTCGCCCGTCTGTTGATCTCGGCATACAGCAAGTAACTGTCAAAATCATAGGGAGCCTCAAATAGCAAGCTCCTCCTCCACTGGCCGTAGAACCCCTCCACCTTGGACATGGAGACCGTGGTCATTTTTTGCGAACACATATCCCGCAGCTGCTTATTGACCCTGTGAGCCGCCTTGAAGTCCTCCTGCGCCCATGCTTGGCAGACCGAGAATAAATCATTATATGCTCCAATATCCTCTGGTTTCCGCTCTATGGCCCCCAGAATGGAGGTAGATAATTTCCCGTAATCCATACTCTCACCTCACAGAGCGCCCGCTTGTTCAAATGCTTTCAGCAGTTTTGGAAACTGGATTGCGAAGAAATCCACCATTTCCTCGTTCTGCGCCCAGCTGGAATTTTCGGCAAGGCCGCTTTCAAATAGAAATGCGTGAATGATCTCATGCCGCTTCACCTTGTTTGTCTGAATCAGAAGGTTTTGCTTGCAATTTGGTTCTCCATTGCTGTCTTCGTAATTTTCTACCAGAAGCTCTTTCGTGGTTTCATCACAGAAACCGTCACAATCCCTGAGCCTTGGCTCTTTGCTGCCCTGACATACTGTAAGCGTATATTCAGCTCCCAAAACGTTGATTCTCATAAATTTCCTCCTGTTCATAAAAAATAAGGGCTACCCACACATTTCTGTGTAAGTAGCCCCTCGGCTGTCAGCGCTACCCTTGTAGCGCCCTCTTATTCTTCCAACTCATCCTCGTCACCTGGTCGAGTAGTCCACTCTTTAAGGATTGCGATTGCCTCGTCAGGCATATTCGGCAAATCTCTTAACCGTTCAAAATCACGATATGCTTCGGTCTTGATGCTTGTTAGCTGTGCAATCTCTTTATCTTTCAGATAAGTATTGCTTCTGTCAAGAATCCGTTTTTCCTCGTTGGATAAACTTCCAATATCGACACCAATACCCAACATATATACTTTCTGCGTATCGTCAATCATTGTGCATTCCAAAAGGTGAGGGGAATAATCGTCCATTCAAATCTTCCTTTCAAATGTAGCCCTTCAGCTGGCCTACTTCCCTTGCAGGAGGTTTATTTAATCCCATATATGTTCATCACAATACGCTGACCACTCTGCTTCCATCTCCGGCAGGACGGTATCACAATCCTCACCGTTTATGACCCGCTCAAGTGCTTTCTTCCCGGCAGATGCTTTCGCATAATTTGCGGCACGGCTGTAGGCCTCCGCTTTCAGATATGCGCTTGCTCTCGGATACTTTCTGTACAGTTCCTCGAAATCGTACTGCGGCTTCGGACGAACACCCATGCCTCCTACATCCTTGAAGCTTTCCTCAAACTCATACTGCCAGTTCTCCAAGTCCTCTTTTGCGGCCTGAATTTCTTTCAGACCAGGGATAGCGTTGATTTTTGCCTCTCGTTCTTCCGCTGCCCGCTGTTCTTCCTCGAACTCTCTAAGCAAAATAGCCTTAATTTCCTCTTTTGCAGAAGCAATCTTCTCCCAATCACCATTCTCTCTTGCAAGCAAACCGTCAGCAATATAAAGCTTACCGGTGGGGGTGCGCTTTCCGCCCCTGTACTCAACATCCAGTCTGATTCTGTATCGGGTTATCAACTCATTCGGTGCCATGTCAATCCTCCTCACTTACTTTTTCGGCATCTGCGCACGCCAGTTTCTTCTTTCGGCACCTCCGGATTCTTTGCGCATTCACCGTCTGGCTTGGTGTTATCATAATACCACGTTCATAGGGCGTGTTGATATTCACCCAGGTCGTAGAAATGCCAAGCTGCTCTGCGATCTCTTTCTGGGGAATGCCAGCTGCTATAAGCTCCGCAACCTCCTGCGTGAGCGGTGTTTCCAGCAGCCCATGGGAAATCAGGCACTTTCGGACAACACCATGGGAAACATCCAGCCTCCGGGCCGTTTCTTTGATGCTGTTCCATTTTTGGTATTCTGCAACGACATCTTCTGTTGTCATGTTGGGCCTCCTATTTGTGGCGTAAAAGTTCTGCCAGAACCATGATAGGGAAGACCAGAATCAGAAATAGCTCCATGTCTGGCCCCTGGTCAAGGCAAGCGGCGCAGTGTAAAGTCAGCGCCGTATGTGTTGTAAACGTGCTCTCCCTCGCCAATCTCAATGGTCACGGTTTCGCCCTTTGCAACAGTATATGTAGCGACATTCTGCATTTCTACATACCCTTCCGCATTCCTGGTAATTTCATCTTTGTCGATGTAAATTATGCTGTTTTTCGCGTTTCCTATTGCTTCATACTTTCCGGCAGGGACCATGTACCAGATGTATTCATAGCTGTCCAGCTGCATCTTTTTTCCATACTCCCCGATTTCTCCATCGGCAATCCGGATGGAGCCTGCGATTGTATCTGTCTGACCAGAATCTTCTTTCTCAACCTCATAAATCAGTCTTTCTCCGTCTGTGATGTCGTACAGGCTTTCTACTTTCCCGCCTTTTTCGTAAATCAGAATCCAATAATACTTGTCCTCTTTTGCCCTGTATGTCCAAGCCCTGTACCGGCTGCCAAGTGCCCAATCGTCCGCGCTTTCCCACCCGTTTATTTCATCAAATCCAAACGGGGAATCGGACTGCTCCATAGCGTCCTTCAAACTTCCAGCGAGGCTTTCCGGAATCTTGTGCTTTTTGGCAAAACTCTTTACATCCTTCTGGTATGTCTCGTCTGTTGCCTTTTGGGGATTGTACCTCATTTCTTCCTCCTTGGTTTCCTCCACATCCTCCTGCATTGCCTGTTTCACAGGCTTTTCCACTTGCGAATATCCCGCTGCCTTTGGGCCGCTGAATGCCCCAACCAGCACGGACGCCACAAATAGTCCGGCACACAGAAGCACCGCCATACCGGTTTTCTTCGCCGGTTTCTTTCGAATCAGCTTCACCAGCCACACCAGAAACACAACCGGCGTGGCAAACATGAGAGCCCCTGCTATAACCGCACATACACTGGATAGATTCATAAAGATCCCTCCTTCAAAATCGGCTCGTGCTGGCCCTTGACCCATTCAGCATCCTTGTTAGACCGCTTCCCATACCGATACATGCCCTGGTACACTTTCTTGTTCTCGTAAATGGTTTGAATCGTGCTAATTATGAACGGCTTGCCGCTTCGATTGACTTTCCCTTCTTGGTTCAGAGCATCCGCTACGGCCTGATAAGTCATTCCCTCGCCATCTTTCAGCCGGAAGATTTCACGGACAACCTCCGCCTCTTCCGGCTCAATCACCATTTGATGATTTTCCGCTCTATATCCGAACGGAGTACGCCCGCCACTGTACCCGCCACTTGCAGATTTAACGGCTCTCCCTCCACTTGTACGCTTGTTGATGTTCTTCCGCTCCTGCTCCGCCACAAACAGCATAAGCGCCTTGTAGACATTGCCGAGGCCGGTGTCATCGTTTACGATTTCTTCCGTTGCACTGATAAGGTCGATTCCACGCTTTTCCAGCAGCATCCACAGGTAGTAGTATAGCTTCATATCCCTGGAAATTCTGTCAGACTTGGCAATCACAACAGCCTCTACAGGCGGATTGGAGATGTCCCCATAGATAATAGCGTCCAGCTGTGGACGGTGTTCCTTTACGCCGCTTTCTCCCTTGTCGATATACCATCTTGTCACGAACATATCATTCTTCTCACAGTAGTTCGTGATGATTTCCTTTTGAGATTCAATGCCGAATTTATCATCCATGGCCTGGGCGTCTGTACTTACCCGGACATAAGCAATTACATTCTTCATTGTGCCACCTCCTTTAATTACGGTAATACAATATCATAATTACGGCTTGAAGTCAATACCGTAATTGACTCTTTTTTATTTTTCGGGAATTTTTGAAAAGCAGGTGAGGGGAGGCGTTTTTATTCCTGCGGATACTCGTAGCGCTAACCCCGCCGGGACGCCTGGGCCTATATCCCCCACCCCCAGTGCGGGCCAGGCGTCCCGGGAATGATCGCCCCCCTGGATGCACCCCCGCGCCTGCCGAAACCGCCGAAATAAAAATTTACGATAAATCTTGAATTGCCTATTGACAATTACGGTAAATCGTGATATAGTATCATCGTAAACAAAAAGCGCCCCCGGAGGCCGTGGAAAGCAAGCCGGGAGCGCACCACACAAGGAGGCACCGCTATTATAGCACGGCCTCCGCAGAATTACAAGGAGGAAATAAAAATGACGAAGCAAGAAATTATTGATCGCATTAACAGCATTGACAAGCAGGCCTTAACCCGCGCCGCTTATACCATCGAAAACGCAAACCCTATCACCGTATTCACTCAGAATAATGTATGGGTGGAATGGTCCGGGCTGTATGGCGCCCGTCATGCCCACATTACACCCAAAAGTAGGGCCACGAGAGAAAACCTTTTGGCGGTTTACTATGCGATTTTAGATGAAATAGTGTGCCAAGACGGACTAGAAGCTATCCGGGGAATTGATGCCGAATATGTGCCCGACTGGTGGGAAAATGCCGACATTTACACCCGCATAAATAACAATCTAAACGCCCGCGACGACCGGGGCGCCTGGGAAAAAGGTGTTACTGCATACGCTTTTGACCTGGTAGAAGAAATCAAAGAACGGGCGGAATATGAAGGCCGGAACCCCGACTCGGAGAAAGAGCTCCGGGAATGGATGCTGAACGGGGCGCAGGACTGGGGGCAATACAGCTGGGGCGGCTCCAGCTTGATTTACAACGCCGACATCGCCGAGCGGTTGTGCTGCCCGTCCGAGCTCAAGAAAACCCGCCACGGGGAGCGCAGGCCGAACGGCCGGGAAGAATGGCTAGACACACAGGCGAGGGCGTTACATCAGGCTTGTAACCGTGTAGCCCGCTTATATTCCCGCATTGTAAAGGAGGGTTAAGCGATGAATAAGAAAGAATATTGCATGGCTCACGAAAGTGTCGCCTATTACAGCGGCTTGAACGGTCTTGAAATCAAAGGTATTGAATACGGCATTGACGATTATATTTACTGTGTTTCCGGGGCGTGGGGCGGCGGTAAAGCGTTCCACCGGTGCAAGATACAGTATACCCGGAACGGGACGTCGTTTTTCCGGGTGCATGGGTATAGAATTCCGCTTGATGAATGTATCAGAATGGGGGTATAAAATATGAAAAAAGCACTATTTTCTATCAATGAAAATTCGGGTGAACGCTTTTACCTGTATACCGGGATCAGCGAACTATATGGCGGGTGGATGCTGGAAACGGGCGGGGACCCCGACACCCTGGAATCCCTGGAAGAATGCGGCGGAGCTTGCGCCGGGCTTATAGCCAAAATCAACGCTACAATCAGTGATCCGCGAACCGAATGGGAGCCGCTCACAAGTGATAATTTGGCATATATTGCCGGGTATCTTGAAGCGTGGGGAATTGCCTAAAATGGGGGTATAAAGTATGATCGTAACATAATAAAGGCCGGAAATATAACCCTGCTTTTGTTTGGGTGTGCGTGGGTTAGGGGGTGTAGCCGTGGCACTACTTGCAATCCTGTTTTTCCCGCTGCTTGTGTTGGCGGAGCTGCTGAGGATCAGCAAATAATAATCAGGCCGTCCGGGCATTGCCTGGACGGCTTTTCTTTCTGTCCGCGTCCAGATCAGGCGCGGCGTTGTCCGTTTGCCCTGCCAACGTGGCGGGGATTTTCTCTCGCTATGCTCTGTAAGGCTCTCGGTGGCTTTTTAAGCGTCTTTTATTCTGGCAATATAAATTTAACGTTAAGAATCGTTCCCGCCTTAAATTGAGCGCGTACGGGCGCCACGCAATGCCGCTCGGCATTTTATGCAGCGCGTGAAGCGCTCAGCGCCCGCCGTTGCCCACGCTTTCCGTGCCTGATATCCAAGGTACCGCCACAGCTTCCCGCCCGTCTGAGCGCTTTCTGTGCCCTCCGGCGTTCTGCCCTCTGTGGCGGCGCCGGGGTGACAGCCCACGAGCCACCAGAGGCAGCCCCGATTCCGGCCAGATTTCCCGCCATGTTTTTGCGTCAGGGCTGAAAATCCCCGCAAGGCTCCCAGCTCGTGAGCCATAGTCGCAAAGTCGCAGCCGAAAATTTCCGATTCATAGTCGCAGAAAGTCGCCCCGAAAGTCGCAAGACATCCGGGGCGTTTTCATAGTCGCTATAGTCGCTGTGTCAAAGTCGCTGACCTATTTTGCTTCCTCTGCATCAATTATCTTGTCCGCCTCTGCCCCATACACATCTTCCAGGTACTTCCGGCGCAGCTCCTCCGGCGAAGTCGCTTCTCCAAGGGGATTGTTCGGGGTAATCATAACATCTTGCTGATCTCTCATGCCGTAGTAGTTCTTCGCCCGGAAGCAGTAGGCAAGGAAATTCATCTTTCCGGCTATTACCAATTTTGCATCAAAAGTTTGCAAATATCCCTTGGCTTTTTTAATTATCATGGACGTTTCGGGGCTAAATCCTTTATTTCTCCCAATCTCCCAATCCATGACCGTGCTGATAGAATACCCCGTAGACAGGCTCATTTCCTCAACAGTCGGTACTTGACCGTTCTGTGCGCAACGGCAGAAATAGTCATCAATGCGCTTCATAAGTTCTTCGTTGCTTTTCACTTTGGGCTGCCTATACTCGGTAAGTGCTTCCGACAGCAGCTGCGAAACAAGTGCCCTGTCCTCGTCTGTTTCCGGCGTGAACCTTCTACAAGGGAAGTTGTCTGTCCCGCCTCTGCCTCTTTTGGGTTTGTTGGAAGCGGTTTTTGTCACCGCTTTGCTTTCCGCCAAAGTCGTTTCCTTTTCTTTCTTAGTAGAATCTACTTTATTTCTCATATAACACATATACCTCACAAGATAGTAAGATTATTTAATCATATTATTATATAAATATATCTTATAATATAAACTTGGCCCCCATCAGAAATACACAAACCTCATGTCCGCTGTCCTCGCTGCACACAGCGGACAATCTTTCCTGTATTCCACGATTGCTTTTCTCTGGGTTATTTCTATGATATGTGGTCCGATGGTATCCTTCCAGCCGCCCTTAAACCTGCATCCGCAACGAGGGCAAACAAAGCTATAGATTTCTGAGGCTTGCTCCCCGTCTACATATTCCATCGTTCTGTCCTCACACTTGCACCAATTCCAGATTCACCCGCAGCGTCGGCTCTGATGGAAGGAAGCGAATGCTTCTGTCTCCCAAGGTCGTTACTTCGATTGTCTCACATGATGCGCCAACGTTGATGTTTTTCACGCACATCTTGGCCGCGAGTTCCTTGCCGAGGTATCTCATTTTCACGTAGCAAACCTTCCCAGGCTCAAAGTCGATGATGTTCAGCAGCGTATAGCCGCAGTATCCGCATTTGTCTCCCTCTATGGGGGCACCGCAATTTGGACAGTTCATTTGTTCCTCCTTTTACTTTCTTAGATAAATCCCCGTATAGGAATATAATACATACACACAGGAATAATATTATATATATTTATACTCTATACAGGGATTGTACTTGATAGATAACCTGCACAGAAGCGCCTACGCTGGCTCCTAGTCGCCTTCGCTTTCCTCGAATCTGCACACGCCGGGTAAATCTACTACCGGGCAAAAGTCGGCGCATACGGGGCATGATGCGTTTGTGCAGACCTCCTCGTAACACCACTTGCAGCCAGTGCTATCAGTGCTATGGTTTCCCTCAATCGGCTTTGGTGTATCCAGAAGGATTCCGTGCTTGCGCTTGTAGTCTTGCACAAGCGCTCGGTTCGGCTCGTAGACCGTCTTGTCCCATCGTTCGGCCATGCGTTGAAATTCCGCACGGTCGTCTTTCTCTTTCGCAGCCCTCGACTTATTGTCAGCCCTTCCTTTGCCGAAGAAACAATTGCTTGGTGAGAAGGGGAGTGCGCTGTCGAATCTTAGAACAGACATTCCTAATTGGAAACCGTTTGCAACGGCGTGTTCTAGGAACGGCCAGAAGGATTCTCTCCATTCCGCAGCTGCATCGTACCTTACGGCTCTTCTCCAACGGTCCCACAGATAGAACGCCTCCTCGTCCGTCAGTTTCCCGTCAAATTTATCAACGATTTCTTCAATTTGCTTTATGCTCACTTGTTGTCACCTCTGTTTTCTTCCGTTTGCCCATCGTTGATGTCCTATTTTTTGTTCCCGCGTCCACTGCGCCTCTGCCCGGTGGAAGGCTTTTGCGATCTGGTAGTCCGCGCAGCGATCAGAGCAGGCAGGGGAGCGGCGTTTGCAGTCCTTGCAGCAGCCGAGAAAGCTAATGTTGATCGGCATCATTTTGGCCTCCTGTTTTGCCGTCCCCGGCAAATTGTCCCATATTGCGCACGTCCGCAGATTGGTTGCTGAGGTATCTACCCCGGCTGCAATAGTCTGAATCGCTGGTAAACTTCATCCCACCTGGATGGATGCAGAAGGACGTGGTTGCACCGGATACCGCATAATATCTGCACTCCCGGCACCGCACCACCGGCACGGCATCCACGGTGGGAGCCTCGTCAATGTCCTGGCAATAAACGAAATATTCTCCATCGTCAGGGTCGGCAATCGCCTTTTCCTTGAGTTTGTCTGCATCAATCAGCCGCATTTTCGTTCCCTCCTTCCTCCGGCGGTTCGGGCAGCGGCATCCAGTGGGTAATCGGGAAAAACCGTGGAAAGTTCCTGCAGAGAACTTATGAACATTCACATATGCACCGACATTTTCTGGTTTATCCACTGTCAAATAATACCCTTTCCTCTCCGGCAGCCTATCGCTTACCGGAATCCACCTTGTCCGCTCCAACGCCTCCATTCCCATCCGGCAAGCCTCGTTTACCTCGTCCATGCCGTCGTAGTTCTCCCGGTGTTCCGGGTTCAGAATTTCAATTGCTCGGTCAATCGTCATGGTTATTCCTCCAATCCAATCCCATGTAGCACATAGGGCATTCATCTGGTTTTTGCTCTCCGGCAATAAGCCCCAGTTTCCGTTTACAGTACGGGCAATATGGAACTCTCCACCATCCGAAAGAGTTGCCTAGTTTCCATTTTACCGATTTGTAAAAAGGTTTGTTGCAATCAGCCATTGTTCAATTCCTCCACATAGCACCAGCTCTGGGGCGCACGCTGCATTTCGTATAGTTCCAACCAGACACCAGATGACCGTATACCGGTAAAATCGAAAAGTTCCATAGGCGTCGGGTAGTAAATGTGAACATCTGAGATGTTCCAGCCGTAAAGCGTCTGCCCTTTGCCGTAGTCCCACATGGTTCCATTTCCCATGCACGTTTTTAGAACATAATCATCATCAATGTCATAGGTTCCATACGATTCGTTTTCCGGTCTGATTTCGTCGATACTCGTGCAGGTAAATTCTGCCATGACACGTCCATCGTACCGCTTCCCGCTTGCTCCCCCATTGGTGCGCAACGTAAATGGCCTGTGCTGCTTTGTCAGGTAAATGTAGCACCGGAAGGGCGGGTCCAGGCTTGGCCGGGTCTTGCGGATTTCCACCGTTTTTTCTCCGGTGACGATTTTAACCACCCACTCCGGGCGAATGCTGATAAGTACCGCTTTACTCATGTTCTGCCCTCCGGTTCCAATCCTCCGCCGCCATGTCAAAGGCCCGTTCCATGGTTGCCGCACCATGCTGCACCGCAAGGTGTTCCCGCCGAAGCAGCGGCTTGCACCGCAGCTCCACATAGACCCCGCTGCAACCAAATGCACGATACCGTACCTTTGGCATCCGCCCGCAAACCGGACAGGGCTTCAAATCTATTACATTCATAGTTATCCCTCCGCACATGCCAAGCTATGCTTTTATTCCTAACTTTTCCATGACTTCTTTATATGTTTCATCACAGATAAAACGCTCGCTGCTATCTCTCTGAAAAAGCTCTGTTTTTTTGTTTTCTCCCGGAACTATGCTTATAATCATGTCAAAATTCAGCATATACGGAATGCCGTTATAGTGCACTTCGATAAATTTAGCCATTACCAGCTCTCCTGTTCTATGCTCCCTGGCGTTTGGATAATCCGCCAATCCTCTTGCCTTTCCTGCTCTGCCAAAATCTGTACTAGCGGTTCTTTTTCAGCGCATAGAGCATACTGTTTCCAACGAAACCCCTGAAATATGCGATTCTTTGTTAGCGGCTCCCTTGGTATATACAACTGCTTGTATTCAAGTACATACATGTTATCTCCTTTCCGCCCGGGCTGCCCCGGGCTTTTAAATGCATCGATTTCGAGGCGGTTAAACTTTCCCGCCCCAGAAATCGCCGTACTTTCGGCCTACGATCACCGCATTTGCCCATTCCCGCTGGAATTTCCGCCACTCCGGGTCACGCTGCCCCTCCTCGTCCCGGTACAGCATAGCAAACGGCAGGAACCCCAGCTCCATGATCTGCTTCGCCCGTTTTTCTGCTGCCTCCATGCTGTCCTCTGGGTAGCCACACAGCATATAGCACTTTACCTGGTGGCTTTTCCAGCTTAGCCCTGCATCATGCAGCATATCC
>ERZ1034992.289-NODE-289-length-30236-cov-21.410490_pt1 | contig 30236 bp, 27 predicted proteins | sample MGYA00520695_ERZ1034992 | MGnify/ENA primary metagenome ERZ1034992 (study PRJEB33766, sample SAMN09781778) | gut metagenome | biome: gut microbiome | host: Homo sapiens | place: Madagascar | study: EMG produced TPA metagenomics assembly of the PRJNA485056 data...
TTTTATCTTTCTTCTTTTTCTTTTCATTTTTCTTAGCAGCCTTGATCATATCTTTATCAAGATCTTCAAAATATTTCTTAGTATCGGCATTCATTAATAAATTTCCTCCTTTTTAATTGAAGCTACCTCTCATTCACTTCTTGTATGTCTGTTAATTTGCTAATTAAATTCCAGACTCTTCATTAGATTCTTCGAATTCTTCTTCTCCATCATAATCCTCGATATATAAAGCCTGAATTCGATCTGCAGGATGTGATAACGCTTCTTCATAAAGATCATCGATATTTGCAAGCTCAACACAATTCTCATATCCTGCATCAAGCATGTATCTCACCAGATCAACTTTAGTCTGATGATCCATATCATAATCCTTAATCATATGCATCATAGCATCTACAGTTTCAACTTCAAACTTATCACGATAGAAATTGGTACGATTATCGACCAAATCTTTCCATGCTTTCATACCATAGATAGTAACTCCAGTCTGGAACTGAGCACCGATTGCAAGCATTTCTTCCTTATTATGATAATCGCAGGGAAGAATCTTAAACGGAAGATTATGCTCACGATCTTCTTTACGATACTGCTGCATGATCATAGAGACTTCGAAATAATGATAATTCTTCATTTCATCATCATCGAGCATATTCTGGATACGATTATTAGCAACATTTTCATCGATCTGATGAAGCTTTGCATAGATATCAAGCATCATCTTAGCACGACGTTCCAAAGTATATACATTTGGTGCCATGACAATTACAGATGGGATACCATCCTCATCTGGTTCACTAGGATCTTCTTCTGATTCTTCATGAGTAATCATCTTGACAGGCTTACGAATCATCTTAGAATTTTCTTCAATGGCCTCAGATTCCATTACTTCTTCAGTCTCCTGCTCAGGCTTGGGATCATTATGAGTAATTTCATTCTGATGCTTTTCTATATACTCATCAATAGAGTTTACTTCACCACTACGAAGAATATCCAATTGATCCAAAATATCTTCAGTACCAGACATATCAACAGGTTTGTCATCATCTTCAATACCAAAGAATTCTTTATAATCTTCCAATTGCTCATCAAAATCATCATCTCGAATAGACTGCGGAAGATGACTCTTAATCTTATCCTGCTCTTCCTCAAACTTCTCATACAACTTTTCAACCTTTACAAAGATTGCATCATCAGCCAAAGAAAGAATCGGAGGACGATTAGACGGGAAATGACCTTTTGCATTACTATGAAGAAGACCTTCTTTACCATGAAGCTCTTTATAAACTTCCTGATAGAATTTCTCATCATAATAATAACGACGCATCAGATCTTTCCACATTGCATTTGTATCATACTTGAAGAGATGCATGTATTCAGTCCATCGATGTTTATTATAGCAATACACATAACTGATAAATGCATTGGTCATAATAACTCTACTACTAAACTTCTTATACTTCTCTAAAGTTTCCTTAGAAGCATTACCAGAAGTTGCTACAGTAAAATCTTCACAACCATAAAGCTTCATCATTTCATAAAAGACGCGATAATCAAAATCAGGATAAATCTTAGTTTCCTTGGGAGTAGTATAAGACTCTACTTCTTTAGTTAAATCTTCAGGAGTATAGCTATTAGATGCCCAATGCTCGCTCATTCGTTCCATAGCAGCTTTACGCTTTGCATAATATTCCTCCCAAGCAGTGGGATCTTGTTCTTCAGAGACTTCTGGAACATCAGGAAACTGAATATCATCCTCGTCTTCATCATCTTCATCATCTTCATCGAGAGCATCATAATCGACAGGGTCATATGCACTTTCAGGAAGATCCGGTAAAGTTTCATCATCATACTCATCAGAAGTGATTCGATTGATCTTCATCTGGGTTTCCTTATCAAGACCAAACATCTTAAGAGCATCATCAAATGAGATTCCCTTATTCTTTACATATCGATACTGCTGATCAATAGTCATACCAGAGAAAGTATCAGGATCATATTTATTGATTAATTTCACTGTATCACGAAGATCATCATCCATATACAGTTCATCAATCTCTTCCATAAGTTCCTTATTCTTCTTTTCAATCTCAGTATTGGTCATACGATAACCATTTTCATCATACATACCAAGACCATTGGGATCTCTTGTGTAATTTTCTACTCCACGATTATGAAGTTGCTTTTTAAGTTTTCTTCGAGCTCTCCATAACTTGATCTTATTGATAATAAAACTACCAATTGCAGTGCCAAGAATTGCTGCCTCGATGGCATCGATAATAGTACGTGCAATACCACGTGCCTTAATATATGCCTTAGCAGTTTTAGACATCCAAGTACCAACTTTAGTAAAGAATGTCTTAAACAAATTAGTTTTCATAATAATTCCTTTCTTTTTTTTTGATTTGAGTGATTAAACTACCCGACTAATATTTCTTCTATATAATAATATACGGTTGAAATTTTAGACAATATTCTCGAATTTAACAATTTCCTTAATGAATCATACTAATCCTCAAATAAAGGAGGGAATTAAAATTGGCTAAATCATTTAGTTCAGTTAGTAAGCAGAATAACTTTTATTCTGGTTATTATTCTGATAGATTAAGTGGAAGCTCTTCATATTCTAATAACCAAATTCTTCTTGGTTTGAATGATGGCTATTTTGGTAATGAAGCATGGAAGAGTTTTGATAGATGGTATTCAGTAGATTTGAGTCAAGAAGGTCCTTCTGGTCGTCATTATATTTTCATTTGCCGTCCAGATTTGAATCTTGTTCAGCAAGGATCTACGAGCAGAAGTAAACAGCTGAATAGTAAGAATGGTGTTAGTGAAGATCCATATTTTCAATATCTTGCAGCCTATTATCCTGATATCATTAGTTCTCTTACAGCTGAATATGCAATTACATCTTCATCTCTTAAAGCTGGGGCTGCAGTAACTGGTTCTGGTCTTGGTAACTCTCTGTATAATAGTAGAGAAGGTGGAACGAATATGCCTGTGCATTCATTACTTCCATTTCTTACTAGTAGAGCAGAATCTTTACAACTTCCTGATTATTCTATTAAAACTGATGAATTAAGACAACCATATACACGATATGGAATTCCATATCCTACTTCAGCAATTGAATCTATGTCATCTGGAGATTTTGATATAACCTTTAGAGATGATAAATTCTTATCTGTCAGAAAATTATTCTATGCATGGGTTTATTATATGGATGGAGTTATGAGAGATAAATTCACTCCTAAAGATAAATATATCATATATAATTGCTTTGACTATGCTACATCAATTTATGATTTCGTAGTTGATGAAACTGGTGAAAATGTAATTTGGTGGACTAAATATACTGGATGCTTCCCATACCAAGTTCCTCTATCTGATATGTCATTCAATAGAGGTTCTGATCCTGATCCGAAATGCTCAATTTCATTTAAATACTTCATGTGCGAACCTCTGAGCTATGCAACATTAATTGATTTTAATTTTAACTCTTTGGGATATCGCTTCATGAAAACGAGTGAAACTTCTATGAGAAGTGATGCGATGAATCCAAGATCATTAAAGTTTGCTCCTACATATAATAATAATCCAAATGCTATTTATAATGGAGCATTTTTAGGTACTAACTTCGTAGGTCGACCTTGCATTTGTGCTGGTAATCCTACTGGTGATAGCGGTCATTTTGGTATTAAACTAAAATGGCTTACAAAGAGCTAAAAAAGAGAAGAGCTTAATTGCTCTTCTCTTTTTCTTGATTGATAAAATCTCGACAAAGCATATTCAGATTAAGTGGATAATCTCCAAAGATTTCTCCATTTGCTTTACTTAAAGCTTTAAAGTCTTCCATATCTTCTAAGCAACTAGTAATGATTGCTTCGTCAATATCCATAAAAGCATTTACTTGTTGTACGACATCAATACAATAGATATTTCTATTTAGTGCATTAATATCGACACCCTTCTTGATAATAAGATCTCCAAGTTTACTTTCCTGCAATAAAGACATTTCTTTACTACTATCATCAAACTTTCCAAGTTCAGATAAATAGCTAAAGATAGTTTTCCATCCACATCTTTTTAACCTTGGAATTCCTCGATATCTATCACCAGCAATAGCTTTCATGGTAATGAATAATCTTGGGTCATAATAGAAGTTATGATCCATTTTAATACCTTCTTTATAGATAATATGATTCCACATTGTCTGTCTTGTTAAGAAAGTACTATTATCACCTTTAGGACTAATTACTGAAAATTTGTCCATACAGCAATATTGCATATCATATTCATCTCGAGATACAATTAAATTCCAATCTCTAGGATACTTCTTAGTAATATAATAAGGAATTGCACTTGGTTCTAGATACTTAGAATCAATAGCATATACATTTCTAAGATACTTAGCAATGACTGGAATAATATCTTTTGCTCCATTAATTGCTTGATTAATGAAGTAATAATCTCCATTAGAAGGAGAATTAATATTAAAATAATGATCTCGATAAGTTGGCATATGAATACTATTTTTAAACGTCTTTGAAGCAGTTGTATAGATTAAATATACAACTGGTTTCAATCCATTCTTAATAGCCCAATTCTTATAATGACCAATAAGATTAAAGATATTAGAAGTCATTTGCTTAGAAGCATTATTACTAATAACTTGAAATTCTCTATTGGCCATTGGTCTATGAAGAATATGATAGAAATCATCCAGATTGATAAAGATATTAATATCTCTAATTAATTGAGTATTTCTAATCGGTCTCATATAAGTATTAAGAAGATTATACTTAATCTTATATGCGTGGAAATAACGATCCATATACTCACCTCCTTTTATTTATATAAAAAGAAGAGACAGATAATCTGTCTCTTCTTTATTTTAATTAGGCCTCACGCCAATTAAAGCTGGTCTTAGGACGAGAAGTACCAGAACCACCAAAGCCCTTAACACTCTTCGTAACCTCAAGATACTGAACACTACCAAACTCACCATTATTATTCTTCTTAAACTCAAAGTGAGCACTAAGATTGCATCCAGATGCCTTACGGCCATACTGTTTCATAAAAGCAGTGCCATCTTTATCAAAGATCAACTTAATCAGAGTAGTCCAACTAAGTCTCATTGAATAAGAACGAGTGATATTATTGGAGCGATCAACATTCTTGACAAAGAGAACATCAGCATTCAGCTTCTGATCCTTTGCATATTTACCAAGTTCGCTAATGATCTTACCATTCTTATCACGAACACAGTCAAGCTGAGGATTCAGGCCAAACTTCTTAGCAAATGCCTTGATCTCAGGAGAGAAATAACGAGACTTCTCACCAGACAGCATCGTTCCATTCATAGAGCGGTCATCAAAATGAGAGCAATCTTCTCTAAACATACAGAAGAATTGAACTTCACCAATAGAAGAGTCATATGCTGCAGTAACACAATCAACCCCAGAGATCTGAGACTTACAAACCTTTGTAAACATTTCCTTCAGATCTTTCATCAGAATACGATAAGTTGCAGTAGTTGGTGCAATACCATAAGCATTATACACCAGAGAATTTGGAATAAACTGATTATCATCAGCATTGATATTCAGTTCAGGTTCACCAACCTCTTCTTCAGTCGGAATACGATCAGGTGCATTCAGATCAGCTTCCGGCTGATTATAATTCGTTTTATCACGATTGGGAATAGTAGAATAACGGTTCTTCTTAGACATAAGAATTTCCTCCTCAATATAATTTATGAACTTAATAGTTGCCCTATGTCAATATAATAATATATGGGCATAATGAAAATCACTTAATTTATTTAATATATTTTTATCAGCAATATATTTATTTATTGCTGAGGATAAAGTTCATTTGCAGCATTAATGTACTTATTAGCACACCACTTAATATCAGATACCCACTTAGAGCCACCACTAGGACAATATTTTGTCTGAATCTTGGCAAGGGTATCATATCCCTTATCAATATAATTCTCGCGAATCAGTTTACCCATATATAGAGTGCATTCATCCAAACTATCAAATTTCTTACCAACTAATCCATATAGGTTATTATAAGATTTTGCATAGTTTGATGTACCCCAACCAGATTCAAGAGATGAAATACCTAAGAGATAAAGACCATTTACATTATATTGCTGCTCAGCCTGATAAAGACCTTCACCAATTCCCGTCAAAGCGGTATTGGACTTATTCATTTTTGCAAATGCAGTATCAATAATTGTATTAAACTGCTCTGCAGAGAAACCAGATTTTTGAGTAATTTCAGTAGTATTATAAATGACAGGATCAACAACTTCTTCAATATGATCCAATTCATCATTCATATTCTCATCAAGATTGGTAATAATATCAAGATCAGCTTGCACAATATCAATCTTTTCTTCAAGACGTGCAAGCTCAATTTCTCTCTGATGAGTCAATTCAATAATTGTATTTAAATTCTCAGTAACATTCTTGACATAGCGATTGGTCAGAATGATTGAAGTTACAAGACTGAGAATAATAATTGCAGAAATGAGGAAGGTGATGATTAACGATTTCTTCTGCCAATCTACGTTTGAATTATGATTGGCATTCATCACTTTGGCGAGAGAATTAAATCCTTTGCGAATACTCGTAGTATAATCCTCGATTTGATTAACGGTCTCATATGCATCAACTTTCTGGGTAGCCATTGTATATCCTCCTTTTATTTATATATGATAAAGGGAGAGTAGTAATCTACTCTCCCGAATTGTGCTTAAGTAATGATGAGCTTTTTCTCATGTAGAGGTACATCCTCAGCATGGAATTCACCTTGCTCATCGAGATAGAAAATTGTAGTACTTACAAGATTATGATATTTGTAAGTATGAATAATCGGGAATGTTACATGCTCACCATTCGGAATTACAATATCCATATTAGCGAGCTTCTTACTAATGCCTTGAATAGCATTCTTAGTAGTGGCATCAATTACGTTTTCAATAACGTAATTCTCAATTGCCTGTTTAAAATCTGCATTATTTGCAATTGCTTCTGCATGCAAATTATATTTCATTAATTTCATTGCGAGTCTTTCTTTATACTCAGCAAATACACTATCTTCAACCTTATCAACTTTGATAGGTTTCACTTCAGGGATACTCATTTTTAAAATACCTCCTCATAAATATTAATAATAGGTTTGGACGAATTTATTTTAATACACAAAAGAAAGAGATAGAAATTAATCTATCTCTTTCTGTTTTTAATATCTCTTATTACTACCTAAGAAAGTTCTTGTATTAACAGCTTCATGCATTCTATTATCAGGGTCACAAAGTAATTCTAAGATCTCTCTTACACTAAGTGTCTTATAAAGAATCTGATTAATTTCTTCACCTTGAAATGCAAAGTAAAGATCAGAAATAGAATGTAGATCTTCTGGTGTAGGATCTTCATTAGTTTCATCTTTTTTGTGTACCACTAAGCAAGGGATATCATTATGTATAATTACGATAGTACAAAATCTTTTAGAAGCTTCCAATCTAAAAGCAAAATATTTAAGTTTACTCATAGCAAACTTGTCACCAGAATGCAATGGAGTTAATCCAGTCTTATCGAGAGCATCATAAATCTCAGTACACATCTCTTGAAGATTACAAGCTTTCAATTTACTGTGTAATTCAGATCGCTGGTACCGTACCATAATATGTACACTCCTTTTAGATTATTATTAAACTACAGTTATGATTAGTATGAATTCATATACTTATACCTCCAAAATATCGTCCATATTAATAATATACGGCTAAAATTCAAGACGATTATCGTATAATAATGGGATCAAAACAACATTTGGTTAATATCAATTATAAACAATATCCTACATAAAGGAGGTAAGTGAAAAATGAATCTTATGAATGCTGCTGCAAATATTAAGACCGAAGATATTAGAACTGCAGTTAATACTGGCAAAGTCGTTGCTAAGTTTGTGTCGAATACTTCAATCACCAGACTGGCAAAAGATTCGATTTTTCAGTTTCCTGTAATCATTAGCTCCTCTATTGATAATGATGAAATTTTTGTTATGGCAAAAGCTCTTGAGCGCAACTATGCTTCTATGCTGCTTTCTGTCATTTCTATGAGTAGTTATATTGATCTTAGCAAATATGGCAAAGATAACTATCTTGTGAAGTATCTTAAGAAGTTCCATAGCAATAGTGATATTGGTGGTGAGATCCTTCCTGCAGGTGAATCTGCTGTTATTGAGTCTGCTAATATCATTGATGATGATAAGATTTTTGCTGTTGATATGCCATCTCTCTGTGACTCTGTTTATGAGGCATGCGATATGACTAGTATCAATGATATTTATCGTCCTTTCAAGCGTACTACTCGTATTCTTGAAGATGCTCTCGAAGCTAAGGGTACCACTGGTAAGACGATTACTATTGGTAATACCAAGCTTGAAAACGCCGATGCTATTGCTAAGCTTAATGAAGAGAAGTATGTTGAAAACGGTAAAGCTATCAGACGTGGTACTGACAAGGGTGGCGCTGGTGTTATCAATTCATCTTATATGACTGATATGACTCCGACCATGATTAACATTAGCTTTGTTGCAGATGCAACTGGCAAGGGTGATACCTGGACCCAGAATGTTACTATTGGTGTTAAGTCAATGGTTCGTATGGCTAAGTCTGGTGTTGTCATCAATAATATGGTTGATGCTTTTAAGGACCGTGCTCTCTTTACTTGGATCAAATGGACCAATGGTGAAATTAATGCTGCTGAATTGATTTTCGGTGTTAGCAAGGCTCTTCAGGATGGTTATGCTGCTGGTAAGAAAGATAACTGGATGAAGAGACTTAAAGGCCGTAAGAATATGCAGGCTCTTAATAAACTCGTTGGTAGACAGCTTCTTCCGAATGCTTCTGTCATCATTACTGAATCTGAGGCTCTTGCAATTCAGCAGGACTGTGGTGTTGATCCTCATAATCCTGCCGATGCCGCTAAGATGATGAATAAGTACTTTATGCTTGCATTTGGTATTTATGATACTGAGTCTAAGCTGCTTGATATCATTTATGATGGTGAATCTCAGTTTAGTTCGTATTCTATTCGTGAACTTGTTGCTAAGAATAAGAAGGATACTAACCTTCTTGCTAGCACTTATTAAGAAAGGAGGAATAATAAGATGATTAGTAATGAAGTCCTTGAAATTCGTAGTAATGATCTCATTATGGAATCCCTTCATGAGATTGCTATGGATCTTCCTCCGATTGAGCGTAGCCAGTATGTAAATATTGTTACTGAGGCTATTGCTACTAATCCTGAAGCACAGTATAGAATTATTTCTAAACTTGCTAAGCAGGTTGAAAATCTTCAGGAAATTGATCTTGATCAGTGCCGTAAGTCTGGTGGTAATATTACTAAATATTCCTACTATGATGTACTGAATAAGGCAATGGAGATTATTAACAATTCTGAGTATTCTCAGGATATTCAGAATGTCCAGAGAATGAATAAGATTCATAATATTCTTCTTGATAATGCAGATGACTTCATTTGGGGTTATAAGCATAATGATAAAATTGTCACCAAGATGTATATTATGTTGACTCGTTATCTTTTCATTCTGATTGATCTTTCTATTTCTGATTATATCAAGACTCTTGATATGCAGTTCAAGTTCAATACTAAGGTTGAAAAGACTCCGTCTAAGATTATCTGCATCACTGGTGATATTGATCGTGTCATTCGTCTGTTTGAGAATGGTGATTGGAGAAACCTGATGTCTGCTTGCAGAAAATCTGCAATGAATCGTAGCATTAAGGCTCTTGATGAAATGGATGCTGTTGAAGGTGCTTCTGAAGCTGTAACGACAAAAGATGTTGGAAATGCTGTTGGTCTCTTCACTGATCCCATTGGTTGGTTTAAGGCTCTTGGTACTGGTGGTAAGATTGCAGTTGTCACGATTGTGATTCTTCTTACTTATCGTAAAGTCGCATTCTTCATCGGTAAACTTGGTGCTAAGTTCTCTAGTGTTTTCCGTCATTGTGCAGAACTTGTTAAATCTTATGATTCTGCTAATCGTAATCAGAATGATTCTGCAGTTGAAAAGCATAATAAGTTCTACAACTTCATGGTTGGCACTGCTGATCGTATTGATGCTTTCTTTACTAAGGCATCTCGTGAAACTGAGAAGCAGATCGCTGAAGAAAATCGTAAGGATTTCAATACCAATGAACTGACTCAGATTCAGGGTATTGACTTTGGTGTCTAATAAAAAATATAAAGGACTAGGAATAATTTCCTAGTCCTTTATTATAACTTTTTAATTAGGAGTGCTTGAATCAATTGCCTGATCGATGAGAGATCTGGAATTCTTATCGTTACTATTAGTAATAAATGATAAGTCACGATTCAGATCAACCAATACAGGATAATATTCATTTATCTTAGAAAGTTCAATCAGCACTGGATGATAAATCGATACTTTTGATTTATCTTGCATATCAGTCTTAGATTTTTTAGTCATCCAAGTATAAGGAATCGAAAGGGTCGTGAAAGTCTCATTAGGATCTGCAGTTCTGGTAGTCTTACTAGGATTATCAGTAGACTTTCTAATATAGACTCTACTATTATCACTATTCATATAGTGATTAGCATCAACACATTCATACATAGAAAGGAAGAATGGGTTAAATGCCTTATAATACGTCTCATATTCATTAAGATACTTAGAAGGAATATTGAGTTCATGTCCATATTCTCTATTGTAAGTAGTAGGATTATATCTGAGCTGAATCATAGGATTATTTCCACTGGCATACCAAAGATTACTTGGAATATCATCAAACGTAATGACAATGCGATCATCAATACTAACACCATTCGGAAGAGTGATAAATTTATCAGGCTCAAGGTATTCACCGTTGATATAAAGATCAAATAACTTCAGATCTTTACGAGTGATAAATCCTCCAAGACTATAAGTATACTTACCAGTAGTTTCATCCTTGGTAAATCTACTAAAGGGAATATCCCACACATAACTTACGGGAGAATAAACAAATTCGATTTCAGTACCAGCAAGCTTCGGATCATTAATTTTAAACTTAAGATCACTTGCAGCCCATTCTTTATTTTGGAAATCAGAATAATTATCCTTACGAGTACCAGGAATAGAATCATCTGTCGGGAAATTATAATCCTCAGTGTCTTCCTCTAGGATAATTTTAACATTATCCTGAGTCATATAGAATTCTCCAGCATTAGTTCCCATATAAATGATATCTTTAATGGCACCAATTACTCGATCAGTTGTACCATCATCGAATTCAATTGTAGCTCTCTTAAGAATAGCAGTAATATCAAACTTACTGAGAGGAATGTATTCGCCAGTAATCTTATTATAAATAACAAGATCAGCAAGTTTAAATTTAAAGTTCTCATCACCATCAAAGAGCTTCTTACTAATCGTAGTGGCATCAAAGGTGGTAGAGAAATGGATCTGATTACTGGAAGAGCGATCAATCTTAGTATAAAGCTCTACAGTGATCATATTATCCTTAATATACAAACCAGATGTATCAGCATTCATCTTGGTCATGGCTTCCTCAATGTACTTCTTCATCGTGCTCTGTGGGATGAAAATATAAATATCATTGAGTTTTGACTTAACCCTCGTAGGACTGATCATACGACCACCTACAAAGACCATACAATATGCATCCGGATTCTCAGAATGAACTTTGATATAGCTATGAGGCTCTGTAAATGTGAAAACTTCATCGTTCTTATTAACACAAGTAAATGCATCATCCATAACGACTTCATTCGTGCCAGTAAGATCTCTATCAGAAGTAATTCCAGTATTAAACTTGAAATATTTCGGAGAACCACTCTCACGAATAATATTAAAGTTCTCATGATCCATAAACTTTACATATTCAGCATAAAGATAAGGATCACTTGCAATAAGCTCCATCAGCTTACCAAATTTATATTCACGAAGATTCATTCCGCTCTTCATGAAATCTGTGTAATCCATATAAACATTCTTAGGATTAAAAGTCAATAGTTTAGTTCTAAGTGTATTTAAGCTAATAGTCGACAGCCAAGAAAGATAATCAAGATAATTCTCTGCAGATACAGATTCATCACCAGGATTACTAAAAAGTGGAATCAAATTATTATCAAAAGTCGTATTAGAAATTGAAGGAAGGAAATCAATCAGTTCAATACGAATTGGATCAGTAATATTCTTGAAATGATAAATAGAAGGAAAGATTGTATTGATGAGATCGCCATTTGTATAATGAGTTTCATCATAATTTTCAATCTTGACCTTAGCATCAAATTCCTTACCAAAATTATCAGTTTCAAATGGAATACGCTTCTTATATGCACCAGTAGTTGTATCATATACATACATCTTAATATTAGCAATTGATACCGGTCTATTTGTATCGCCAAGAGTGAGCATAGGAACTGTATCAGTATTAGGATTATATGCATAGATAGCTTTACGATTAGGTCTTTGAATAACTGCAATAGAAACATTAATGTTTCTAGAAGAAATATCATTTACAAATGCAATAGGAATATCAAAAATCAAAGTAGTATTATTCTCAGATACAAGATTAAGATTAGTAGCTTTATACACAAAGTTACCATATCTAGTACCATCAGAAGTAATACAAATTGTCCAGTTATTCTCATTTAAAGGATACAGTTTATTCATTGCACCAGACTTAGCAATATTAATTCTCTTCATGCCACTTGTAGTAGAGTTAAAGAGAATATTATTAAAAGTACCGGTATAGGTATAAGCAACACTCGGATTATCTTTCCACATGCAGAAAGTTGCATTAGTCGTACCAAATAAACGATTCATTGCAGCACTACTAAGACCATCCAGAGAGTTATTCTTGATACCAATATACATACGTTGATATTTATCTTTCATCAGATAAAACTTATTGAAAGCATAGTCTCCGATCATAAATCGAATTGCATATGTAAAGATATCAGGATTTGTAATAATATCTGTACCAGAGATTGGGGTATTAAAGTTCTTAAACTTTCTAATGAACTTCAGTTTATCACCAATGTCAAGATGAAAACCTTGCTCAGTGATATCGCAATAAATGGATCCCAGAGGAAATCCGAATTCTTCATTCAGTTCAATAGATTCTTTGAAATAATATTTTGCAGTAGATGAATATTTCATCATACCAGTAATTTCATTACCATTTAAAATATCTTTCTGAATCTGTAGATATCTCTGATATGCTCTATTCTTTACCTTAGGAAGAAACTCAATTAAGAGCTTGTCACTATACATAGAGCTTAAGTAGAAGAAATCATTTCCAGGCATAGAGAATCCACCATAGAGATCAGCCATCCGATTTCACCAACTTTCATAAAAGAATGAGATATATGTGCTATAAATTACGAGATTGTTTATAGCACATATATCTCTTACTCTTGTAGAGTGCCTTATTTCTAGGCGTTTACGAGATTACTTATCTAAAACGACTTTGATAATAAAGTAGTCAAAGATAGACCTCTTGAAAATTGATTTAGTTGCTTCTCTATTAGTAGAACGATATGTAGCACTACCAATCTTAAGCCATTTATCAATAATATTGCCGACAATAATACGATTTTTATTGATACTATTACCAGCTTTATACATCTTCTGCATTTCCATCATAAATTTGAGAGTATTTACATCTCTTACAGTATACTGAATACCATCAAGATTATTGAAGAAAAGTACAAAGATACACTGATAAAAAGTTCTAACATCATCCTGATTATTTTGATCATCTGCAATAGCATAAATTGTATTGCGAAGTTCTCTTTCAGGAATATATCCACCTTTTTGCTTCTTATTACAAACATACTCAATGGTACTTTCTGATACAGGATTCTGGAAGAAATTAATCGTATATTTCTCAGATAAAGTAATGATATCAGATCCAAGGGATGCTTGCTCAAGCATCTCGCCTTCTTCACCAATTGCCTTAGAATTATAGATTGCTTTACGATTCTTATAATCCTTATTAAATGCTTCAAAGAGATTCTTCATAGAGTCATTATATTTGGTATGAGTTCTACGAATAGTTTTATAATAATCTCTATCAGCGCCACGTTTAATAATAGGATCATATTTCTCACAAGCAGCTTCAGCCATAGCATAAATCCATCTACTGACAGATCCAGTAGCTTTAATCTGATTCTTAAATGACATAGAATTGATCGTATATGCCATAATATCAGGATTTGGCTTAAACTTAAAATATTTGGTGAAAAGACTGAAATAAAAGAAGTAAGAAATATAATACTTACATACAATCATTTCTTTCTCTTTACCATGAAGTAAATAATATCGATAGAGCATGAATAATCCAAATTGAACTAACATAGCAGTTCTTGAATTACCCTTCTGAAGATATTTATCTTTATAATCATTTGGAAGCTCAATATTGGAAGTAATCTTATAGAGATCATCAGGATCAATTCCTAAAGTCTCATAAACGATTCTTTCACAATCCGGTCTCCAGATAGGATAATCAGTAGGGTAAGGAGTCTCAAGCTTATTAATATTAGCATCACGATACTGCTGGACAAATCGAATAAACTTGCTTGTATTCTTAGGGACACTTTCTTCAATCGTTTCCCAAAAAGTTTCATTGATATTATATACCAAAGGAAAACCATCATCAAGAAGATAATCGTCATTATCAATATCATACTTTTTAGTCATGATATATAATCTCCTTTCATCAATTCTCAAGCTAACGTATTAATCAAATGTTAAATTAAGATATAAAAAAGAGAGATACTTTCGTATCTCTCTTTTTTTATTAAGCCGGTAATTCTGGTTCTACAATCTCTCCAGATTCCCAATACTTCTTCATATCGATAATTCTCTGATTACTAGATCCTCTGAATCGAAGTTTCAAATCTTTCAATTCAGCTACAAATCTACCATCAACCAATACATCAATATTCTTCAGAATACTACCAGTAGCAAATGCAATTTCCTGATTCATATTCGGATCAATAAACATATTCTGGTATCTGCTCAGCAATTCTTCCAGAGTATATCCACTATAAACCCAAATTGTCTTATTAGGAAAGCTACATCTAATTCTAGCAATAATCTTACTTACTTCAATTACATTCTTAGGATTCATCGGTTCGCCACCTAAGAAAGTAATACCATAAATCCAACTCTTAGTCATAGCTTCAATAATCTTATGAAGAGTATCTTCAGTAAATTCTTCGCCATAATTAAAGTCCCATGCTTCAGAGTTAAAGCAATCTTTACAATAATGCTCGCAACCAGATACAAAGAGACTAACTCTTACACCAGGTCCATTAGCAGTATCATAAGTTTTTAAAGAAGCATAATTCATTATATATTATCTCCTTTATTACAGATGAAGGACACGAGAACCAATCTCTTTAGTTTTACCTTCATTCCAGAAATTTTCACCAAGATACAAAACTACCCTCGGTTTCCCGATATTTATTAGGGGTTTAGACTATATCTTCAAGTGTTACATTCTCATTATGTAACTATCTTCCTCAGCACTTCCAGTATAATAACTGTACTCTACTCACTTCTCTAATCTATAGTTATAGATTATGCTTTCGATAGTCGTTGAACCTTTCTTATCTATATAAGATAAGGTTGGCTGCTGATTAGCAGATTAAGACCTTCCAGCAGTTCACTGAGTGTTTTATACATGCGGCAGTCTTGGATTTGTATTATTCGTAATCCACATTAATTAATGAATTCTCACAACTCAAGAATTAATGTAATCTCAGATTACGAGGATTCTTCCACATGTGCGGCGACAGATGTTGAGCTTAGCATGGTCTTTATTACCACACTGAGGGCACTCCCACTCATTATCTGAATTTAAAGTGATTTCACCATCAAATCCACAGACCTGACAGTAATCACTCTTAGTATTAAATTCAGCATACTGAATATGCTCATAAATATATTTGATAACTTCCTTAAGAGCTTCAAGGTTATGCTGCATATTAGGAATCTCAACATAACTAATATGACCACCAGAAGCAATAGGCTGGAATTGTGCTTCGAAATCTAACTTATCGAAAGCAGAGATATTCTCAGTAGGAGTTACATGATAAGAATTAGTATACCAGCCCTTATCAGTAATATCAGGAATAGAACCAAATTCCTCAAGATCATGCTTAGCAAATCTATAGCAAAGAGACTCAGCAGGGGTGGAATAAAGCGAGAAGCCAATATTAGTCTTAGCTTTCCATTCATTACACTTGTTTCTAAGATAATTCATAACTCTAAGAGTGAATTCAGTTCCGACAGGATCTGTATTAGAAACTCCCTTCATAGCTAAGCACATTTCATAAATTCCAATATATCCAAGAGAAATAGAACTATAACCACCATAAAGCAAAGGTTCAATACTAGCACCTTTAGGAAGTCTAGCAATAGCACCATACTGCCAATGAATAGGACTATTATCAGAAATTACATTTCTAAGAAGTTTATGACGGAACATGAGAGCATCATAGCAAAGCTCAAGCCTTTCATCAAGTAACTTCCAAAATACATCTTCATCACCATTAGCAATAATACCAATTTGAGGAAGATTAATAGACACGACACCCTGATTGATAATGGACAAGCCTTAAGTATTTCTCGATACTTATTGCTATTTCCAATGGACTATCTCTTATAGTGATATACTATTGTATATCTAAACTATCCTCGCGCTTCCATCATTATGATGTACTCTACTCAGTTCTATATATTAATATAGCTTTTCGATAGTCTCTACACCTTTCTATGTAGACTTGGCACGGTATTGCCTTTCGGGTTCACCGTTTTCACGAGGTTTTAAGCCACCCCAACCGTCGAAGTCAAGCGGCCTTCAAATTTAGGTTTACCATTTTCATCTTTCCATACAGGAAGAAGTGAACGGCAACCCATATAACTGTAAACATTACCATCCTGATTTTCTTTCATTTTCTTTTCAGAAACATAGTCAGGATACATACGTTTAGAAGTACAAAGTGCAGCAAGTTCAGTCAGGTAATCATACTTTCCTCCTGAAAGATTATTATCAGGAGTAAGTACATAAATAAGTTTTGGGAAAGCAGGAGTAATATATACACCTACTTCATTCTTAATACCCCGAAGTCTCTGCTTAAGGACTTCCTCGATAATCATAGCATTTTCTTCAATATAAGGATCGTCCTTATCTAAGTAGAGGAAAAGGGTAATAAAAGGAGCTTGCAATATTTATTTGTGGACTATATCTTTACTCATTAATGAGTACTAGGCGCTTCCGATATATTAATCGTACTCTACTCGATTCTATCTATATAGATAGTCTTTCGATAGTCTCTACACCTTTCTATGTAGACTTGGCACGGTATTACCATCTAACCATATAGGTATCAGGATCTCTTACGAAGTTCATTATTAACTTCTACCGTTTTCACCTAGTTTTACAACGGCCAAATTCCTTTTAGTTCAGAAACCGTTGGTTGTCATAAGCGTATTAACTTGATATTGAATAGTCTGAACACCAGAAGCAAGTTCACGCTTAAGTTGTTTATTTACAAGACGGCTAATTTCATCATCAGTAAGCTCAGGGCATGCATCTCTAAGATCATTTTCAATACGAACTTTAGACTTACGAAGATACTTACCAAGATGACGCATATCAATAGATTGACCACCATACTGATTACTTGCTACAGTTGCGGCAATCTGAGTAGTTACAGTGCATGCAACTTGGAAAGATTTAGGACTTTCAACCATCTTACCATTCATACAAGTACCATTATCAAGCATATCTCCAATATTAACTAAACAGCAGTTAAATTCTGGAGAAAGTGCATAATCTGCATCATGATAATGAAGAATGCAATCTTTATGAGCTTTAGCGACCTTTTCAGGAAGTAAAAGACGAGTAGCAATATCTCTACTCGTAATACCTGCGATATAGTCTCGCTGAGTTGATGCAATAATTGTACTCTTATTAGAGTTCTCTTCACGCATCTCTTTATTTTCATCACGAATCATTGAGAGAATATCTTGGTCAGTTGTATTTACACCACGAGCAACCATTCTCTTATATCGATAGATCATATATGCTTTAGATACATGATATTTACCTGCATTAACAAGAGATTCTTCAACAAGATCCTGAATCTCTTCTACAGTAATAGAATTTTCATGTTCATTAAGAATCTTCTTAGTAATTTCACTAGTAATATCAGCAATTTCTTTACTTGTTAATTGCTTATCTTTATCAACTTCTTTATTAGCTTTGGAAATAGCAATCTGGATTTTATCAGGATGAAAATCCACTGAAACACCATTTCGCTTTACTACTTGGATCATAATTATTACTTCCTTTCATTATATATTAAAATTAAACGAAAACGAATTAAAATTAGGAACAATTAGGTAAGTCTGAGTTGTATATAATATGGTTCGTAAATATATTATATATTATTCCCCAGGCTTACCTAAATATTTCTAATATTCCCATTATTAGAATTTAAAGTAAGTAATTATACCTTTAATAGCCAATCCTTTATTTGGATAACTTAGCTCATATTAATAATATCCGCTTATTAATATGAGCTTATAGAAATCATCTTTTGTCTGCGCAAACAAAAGATTACCTAGCTAGATATAATATTCGTTTCACCTTCTTCCGATTACCTACCTGTTATTTTTTAGGTATTTTCACTTTTATATCATGAAATTCGATAATTAATTTTTTAATTATCGAATTTATTTTTCCTCTTTTCATCTTTCATTTTAATGAGAACTCAAATGGCAAAGATATATTGGAGTACAGAAACCCATAAACATTGAATTTCTGTACTCCTTCGGAAGGTGAAACTAGGACAGCTTTTGCCATCCTTACATGATTTGTTGATAAAAAAAGAGTAGTTATGTAACTACTCTTTTTTTGTTTTTACTTATATTCTTCAGGAATTTCAGAGTCCTTCTTAAGGCAAATCTTAGAAGATTGGAATCCCGCAGCACCAGGATGACCACCACCGCCATAGGATTTACAAATCTCTTCAGCAGTAGGCTTAGCACCATCAGCACTATAAATAGAATATACAAATTGAGTACCATCAAATTGGAAAGCACATGCATGAGTATATTTACCATCGGGGAATTCTTTACTCTTCAGCATATCACTAAAGAGCTGAGATCCCTTGGAATCATTATTCAGGCAAATCAATTTCAGCTTAGGATACTTATCAAGAATGCCAATCCAACCATTACGACGAATATTCGCAGCATCCTGATCTTTACTCATCTTACAGAAGTCAGATCCATAACGAGTCAATTCAGATACATGAGATCCTTCATTGACAAGATCTTTCCATATAAGAGATTTCGAATCATAAAGCTCTTTACGATAAGAACCCATAAAGTTAAATGCTGCATTCAGGAAATCCGAATTGGGATTCTTCTTTTTCCAGCAATCATAATCATCCACAAGATTAACTCCAGTAGGAAGTTTATTCTTACCAGGATGAAGATAGAACCAAGCAAGAGCAGTACCACAATACTCTTCACTACGAATACCAGGAATATCTTTCAGCTTCTCATACTTACCAGTGCAATTATCAATAGAAGTCTTATGATGATCACACCAAAAGATTAACTGCTTATTAGCAGTGAAAGCTTCCAAAAGATCTTTCATAAATCCTTCATTACTAATAGAATAGTCGGTAATAAAGACAATATCTGCAGATTTATCGATACTCGGAATCTTATCAGAGTAATTATAGTGACAAATCGTACAATCGTCTTTTGTTACAATTTTAGCATCATAGAATGCGTGAAATACGACGGCTGCAGCACCATATCCATCCATATCATCATGAGTAATGATCTGCATAGTGGGTTTCTTACCATCAAATTTTTCTTTTAATTCATTTAAATAAAGATGATCCATATTTTTCCTCCTTAAATAATTGCATATGCTAAATAATAAAGCATCATCATAAGCCAGTGTAAACATTGATCATTTACATAATCAATTTTACAGTATTTAGCTTTTAGAGAATCAATGATAAAATGTGAAATAAATAGAATCCATAAATGCCAAGTGAAACCAAAGTAAATCATAAAAGGTAAGATATATAAAGTACAATGAATAAACATATGATACCAATTCTCACCTTTGGTTTCAGCAATATATGGTTTTTGTAATGTATAATCTCCTATGAAATGACAGATTACCAAAATGATTATAGTTTTCATATTAATAATCCTTTCGATAATTATTATAAGCTTCAGAGTTCCACATAGTTCTTGGAGTATAAGACTTTGCTGATCTTACAATAGTAATTTTATCAATTGCTCTTGTAATTGCAGTATATCTTAACTTCTTAGTAGTTTCAGCATCATAGAATGGTTCATCTAAGAAGAGAACTCTATTATACTGAGATCCTTGAGAAATATGAGTAGAAATACAATAAGCATATTCAAATTTTTCAAAATTCGTAATTCCAAAATTCTTTCGTTTTTCATAGTCTAATAAAATATACTTATTATCGATATGAAGACCTTCAAATTCTGAATCCATAAAATCTGGCCTAAAGTCAATAGTATAATATCCCTTATAACTATGGCGTTTACTAAGATTAGTAATATATCCAACTAATCCATTTGTAAGACTAATTCCATCAACCGCTATATCCCAATTATTCTGTCGATTAACTACTTTAGCTCCAATAAATGGATGTAGATTCTTTCTCATAAGAATTTCCATAATAATACGATTATTCATAGTATCTCTAGTTTTATTCTTACCACAAAGAATCATATCATAATCTTCAATCAATCTTTTATCAAAATCAATATGATCGACAACTTTAGATTCACCATAATCACCAAAATCATAATAGTCATTATTAAGAATCATTTGAGATAATTGAATAATAGGATTGCCTTCAGATTGCCTCATAATCTTGGTAAGGATGAAATCTGGATGAAGCATAACATCTGATACACCAAAGATAGGGGGTAACTGGTTCATATCTCCAACAAAAATTGTTGGTAATCCAAATCCAAGAATTTTATCTCTCATATCATTATTAATCATTGTAGCTTCATCAACTATAATCAATCTATAATTTTCAGGTAAAGAATCTTTAAGAATAAAATGAAATTTCATTTTAAAAGCTGGTGCACCATTATCAATTTCATCATCAGTAGATGTAACTTTCTCAATGATAGTATGATAAATAAGAGAATGAACTGTACATGATGGAAGATTCTTTTGTTGTAAATTTAATGCTGCTTTACCTGTGTAGGCACAAGTAATATACTGATCATCACTAAGATTTAACCGTTTAATAATGAATTGTATAACTGCACTTTTGCCCACACCTGCAGCACCGCTGTAAGAATACCATTGTGGATGTGATCTAATACGATGGTCACTCTCATAATCATGAAACCATTTACATATCTGGTTGATTAATTCTTCTTGTTGTTCATTAGGCTCAAAGTTAACCATAGGGAGTAATGCTCCTTTCTATTTGTATTAATCTTATTCTAATTAATAATATCTGATTATAATTCAGAAAGATTAGTACAAATTAATAATCAATACTAAACTGTTAAAAAGAAGGTGAAGATCTAATGGCAGAAGCTAGTATCATTATTGATGGTCAAGAATTTACATCAAATCAATTACTTGAAGCTCAATATGTAGGTAAGAAACCTTATGGGCCTGCTTATGGAGATCTTAAAGTATATTGTCCTACGTTAATGCCTAAAGTCCCGATGGGATTAGCTAAAACTCTTTCTCCTGTGACTATTAATAAGTCTATGTTTTGTAATAGTGATGAGTGTAAGATTACCCCTATGAGTAAAGTTACTCCTCAAAATTTCCTTACAGCCAGAACTTATAAACATACGGAGTTTCAGAGGCCTCATTTGGATTTTGGTGTTACGATTGAGATTAAGGCAAATGACCACGATTTCCAAGATACTAATATTACAACCAATAAAGATCCTTCTACATTTCATGAATAAGATATAGGAGGAGATAAGAAATGAATAAATCAAATAGAAGTAATATCTGGACTTTGGATGATTTTATCAGAGAATATGGTTCAGAAGATCTCAGAGTAGATGCTTTTCATTTAAAGCAGGTATTCTGGGAAGAAGGAAAAATGAAGCATAAGATGATCGTTAATTCTGATAATATTGCAGATAAGTATGCAGTAGAATTAGAAGAGAATAAGAGAACGATCGAATTGAATACTAAAGAATACTATAAATATCGTTATAATCCCAAACTTCTTTCTTATGATATTTATGGCACGACTGAATTATGGTTTTTTATTTTAATGGCAAATGAATTATATACAGCCATTGAGTTTAATTTGCATAAATTAGTCTTATTTGATTCTGCGATCATTACCAAACTCAATCGAATGATCGAATTAGATTCTGAGTTCCTCGAGATTAACTCAATGGAAGTTAAAGAACAAACGGATGAAGGAGTTAGTATCTAATGAAATATTATATTTATGCAAATTTGAGTTTGCCCAAATCAAATAAATATGAGGAAGGAGATCCTTCAATTCGATTAAATTTTACAAATGGAGAAGATCGAATTGGCCATGCTTATATTAGTGGGTTTGATTCTCCTAATGGTTTCCTCTATAACTTTAGAATCTATGAAAGATTTCAAGATCAAGGATATGGTTCTGATTGCTTAGAGTATATGCTGGAAAGATATCGTATTACTCAGCTTACAGTTCATCAGAGTAATCCTAAAGCAATTCATTTATATGAAAAATTCGGTTTTGAAATTGTAGATGAATTTAATGATGATAATGAATGGTATTTTGTCATGAAAAAAGAGATGGAAGGTTAATCCTTCCATCTCTTTATTTTTATACCACAGTATTATTCACATCATCATTAACTAAATGAACTCCTAAAGTACTTAATACTCTACCAGAACTCTGTTTCTTGATATCTTCAAGATTCGGCCTCTTCTTAGGAAGCTCCTTATAGTCATTCTCTTTCTCTTCAATCGTTTCAAGGTCAGTGGCAAGACTCATCAAGCTAACTCCATGATCTTTATCAACATCAGTCTGAAGTCTAATTCCTCTATCTACTTCAAACGGATGATTGAAATAATCAATCGGAGTTGCTCCATTCTCAGTAGTTTCGGATTTACCACGAATCTTTAATCTCTTAAAGGTCAAGAATTTCATTCCTGTACTAATCTGAATCTCAGGGTTAATCAGGCATACCCAGTCAGAATCTTCAATGATATCCCATGCATTACCAATACTAGAACTACCAACGAATCTTGCTACATCCTGCTTAGATTCTCTCATAGCAGCATCAATAATACTATTACCTTCGCGGTTTAACTGCATTGCAGTAATCATCGGGATTTCATAATACTGTGCAATCGATTTGAGTTCCTTAGCAACGAAAGACATACGAACTCTTTCATCACCATTACTATTATGGACAGAATCAATACGCTTGATATAGTCCAGAATAATACAAATTGGCATATATCCTTTCTCTCTTAATTCTTTAATATATACATGAATTTCACCAGTGTTAATCTCAAGGTTACCAGCATATTTCATAAAGATATCAATACCAGAAGTCGCAGTGAATTCATATCCACCATTCTTTCTTAATGCATCAATAACTTGCTGAGTATCATCATCTCTCATATTACCATTGGTTTCACAATACATATCATAGATTCTTTCAACGGTTTCTTCAATACTATTCTCAAGAGTAATAAAGAGAATACATTTACGAAGACCATTTTCATATGCAGGAATCTGAGGATTAAATCTTCTGATTTGCTCTGCAATATTTAAGAGAGTACCAGATTTAAACTTACCAGAACCACCTAAGAAGCAATACATACGACCAGACTGAAATCCAGGAGATAGAATCGAATTCAATTGACGAATACCAGTTTGAAGAATCGATGCAGGTCTTTTCGCTTTCTTGACAATCTTATCAATTAGTGCCGCAGCATCATTCATACTAAATGCAAACTCTTTCATCAAACCCTGGTCAGAATCATTTTGCTGAAGTTCACCAATCAATTCTGTCATTTGACGACGAACTTTCTCAACTAATTCTGCATATGCAGGTTTAAATGAATTCGCATCCAATTTATCTAATGTCTCTAATAATTCTGCTTTCTTGAGATTAATTGCAATTGTCTGTACTCTGATTCTAATAGCATTTGCAATATAATCACATTCAGTAGAACTTAACTGATTACGATCAAATCCAACTTGTTCAATAATTTGAATACCGGTGGGATACTGATCTTCCAAATATGACCTTAAAAGACTCTCATCACGAATGCCATCATCAATAATAGCTTTTGTGAGAATATCAAGAGTTTTTAATCTGGGATAAATTGCTTCTTCATATTCATAAGAATCAATATCTACAAATTTCATAAACTTTCTTAATTGTGACAATGAAGACTGACTTACATATTCACATCTAAGATATTTAATTAAAGAATTCAAGAGGGGTACATCAAACTTAATTTTAATCTTATTTGTAGGAGTTGAGTTCCTCTTCTTAATAGTAGGCATAGACTCAGCTCCTTTCATTTAGTCCTGGAATTAAGGGGACAATATCTGGATAAAGAGTTTCAATCAGACTCTTTATCCTAGGAGTGAATCTTTTAACATAAACACAATAATTTGGATCTGCTTCAATCGCTTTGCAAACCAGATCCTCATCTGGGTCATTAATAAATCTAATAAAGGTTGGATCCTCTTTAATCTTTCTCTGAATATATTCTTTTCTCACATTAGAGAAGTTTTTAATTAAAGTAGGATCTTGATCAAATGCAAATTCTTTAATTGCATTATCTCTCATCTCTGCAGGTACATCAAAGATTGCTGCAGGATAATTCTTTACTGCTGTATAAATCATCTCCGGAGTTAACTTAACTGTCGGATTCTTTACAAGATATTGTAAGTTACTACCATCTTCCTTTAATGCAAACAAACACATTTCATTAGATGGCTCTTTCATATATTGAAATAGACTAGGCTCTAACTGAATAACTACTTTCCACATATTATCAGTTGTACACTTACTCCTTAATAGTAAGATACAAGCGGGATCATCAGAAAGTAATTTTAGAATCGTCCTTTCTCTAATAGGATCCATTAAAGTGCCTCCTCTTTATACCGAAATGACGGTTTAGAAATTATTAGTATATTGTAAGTTATACTAACATTCCTAAACCGTCATTATTTTATGATGATTACTTTGGAATATATTTTCCTATAATAGAGTCAATCGTTTCTACAGGAATATCAATATTTCTTTCTCTCAATAAGAACTCATGAATATTTTGCTTAATATCATAAGGATTATTTAAGATATATGAATATCGACCAGAAGAAATTGCTACCCTTTCTTTCTGTTTTTCCTTATTTCTTTTCTTTACAAAATCTTTTACATCAATTTTAAGATTCTTCATTGATGATATAACGTTCTTAAATTCATTAAAATTAACTAATGATTCTTCATTATCTACAGTAATCTGATAAACTACTCGGATCTTCATTTCTGGATCTGACTTCTTTAGATCAAGAATATCATTATGAAGATTTGCAAAGTCATCTGGAGAGACACAAAGACTATTATCAATAATAATAGATTCATATCTTCTAGCAAATGGATTTACAATATGCTTCCAATAATAAGAATGATCTTCAGTATTATACTGAGTAAATAAAAATCCTTTATCTTCTTCTTCACCAAAGATCCATCGATCATAACTTCCAATATAGATTAAAGGATCTGAATCTGTAAATACATGCCAATGACCAGCAATCATCGGACCATTAATAAACTTACTCCAATAATCTTTGAAGTAAATAATAGATGGTATTTCAGATTCAAGATTTTGATTAATAACTAATTTAGGAAGTTTAATGTCAAAGTTTCCATGAAAGAAACCGATATCATGGATACTCATCATTTGATCCATATAAAGTTTCTCATATTCATGAAGATTTATAGTTTCATCTGGACAATAAATACAATTTAACTCAGGCAAAGTTTCTTCAGTTGTTGTAATATAGAACTTCTTAAAGAACTCTCCGGTTTCTCTTGGATGAATTGCTTCTAACTGATCATTATCATGCTCTTTAGTACCACGAATCATTCTTAAGCGTTTTACTCCAGAATTGATACAAGTATTATATAATTCATCAAACCATCTTAAAGCTTTCAGAGCAGCTTTAGAATTTAAAGTTAATCTATAATCAAAGTAGTCACCACAAATAACTACCATGTCAATATCTCCTCGCATCTTAATAAAATCGAGAAAATATTGTAAATTATTATACATCTCATCAGGATCCATTGCACCCCAATGTATATCTGCAATAGATACAATATTATATCTCATTTGATCACCTCAATCAACCAAATAAAGCTTTCAGAAGTCCTGATTTCTTTACTGGTTTATTTTCCTTATCCGTATTAATAATATCCGATTGAGATTGAGGCATTTTAGATTCAGGTACTTTTACTAAAACCATGAATTCTCGATACTTGGGAAGAGCTCTAATAGGAATTAAAGCATAATCAGATCCATAAGGGATATTATACTTTGTAGAAAGATTTTCATAGAATTTAGATGGTAAAATATTATTTCCATTAGGAATTTCACTAAAATCATAAATAGTGCTAACTAATTCATCTGGTTTGAGATCATTATCGAAAGCAAAACTACAAGTACCAAGTACCATAGTATTAGGAGAGGTATTGATAGCAGCAATTTGTTCAGTAGGAACTTGACTAAATCCAAAGTAAGTAAATATAGAATGAACGATAGTTTCATTAGTTAACTTTACTTCCAAAGGACAAGGTTCAAATCCAGGAATATATTCAAGGTACACACAAACTTCGTTCGGAAGAGTACTATATTGAGCAGGCCCAAGAATGAAATGATTAATCAATTCATCATCAGGCTCTGGTACTTCATTTACTACAACATACATCCGTCCATTATCTGTTGTGCGTCTTAAATGATAGCAATTAATGGGACAGAAATTCAAATTCTGGCTTCCCATACATATTCTAAAAAGATCAGAACTTAAATTATATTTCTGTGGTTCTTCCATATCATCAGGCAAAATAGATAAAAGAATTTGTCTTCCATTATCTACACTATATACTAATTTATGTTGAAATACTGATAATGGAAGTGCATAGATCTCCATATAAAAAGAAGACCCAAGTCTAGATATATAATAATGAACACCAAATTTGATATAGTCATTATATTGATGAACTGTATCAATAGATGTTTTTAAAGCATTTGAGATAATGATCTTAATATAAGGCTCAACAAGATCTTGATAGATGATAGACCAATCAAGTTCTTCTCTATACCAAGAGAAGTTCTTATCTTTATAAGCATCATATTTTACCACACACCACTTTGCAGCTTGTGTAGTAGAATAAAAATATTGATGAGTTCTCATAACTGAGGTATTGCCAATCATGAGCATATCAGTTGCAGATTCATCACTTTCCACAATATCATCAACTGCAAGGTATTTTTGCTCAGAAGAGAACTTTGCAGTAACATAAATTGCAGGATTATTATCAGAGTCAAATTGAATCAATTTCTTAAGACTACCGATAACTAGCATACCATCTGCAAGAAGAGTTACTAAGAACTCAAGAAGAAAAGTAATATCAAAGGATTCAAATACCTCAAAAATTGTAGGCATACCCTTAATATTTAACCCAGTAGACTCGACAATAAATGAAGCCTCACTATTCCCATTAGAGGCTTGCATATCATTAATTAATCTAATACAATATGTACCTTTAAAAATGATCAGTTGATATTGATCGGGATTATTATCATCGCTACGAAGATCATCATATTCATTGTATTCGTCATAATTGCCAGACATATGATTTCTCCTTTCTTAATAAACATTTTACGAGATAGTTTACAAGTTTTTAATACTTTACCTAATCATTCGGATATTATTAAAATGATAAGGAGTTGATAAGATGCATATATATGAAATTAATGGTAGACAAATTCCATCAGTAACGACAATTATTCATTCATTAGGAAATGATGAAATTATTAAATGGGCAAATAGTTTAGGATTTAGGCATTTAAACTATGATAAAGAATTAGAGAAATATGCTGCTAATGGTACAATGATTCATGATCTCTTAAGGGAAGAAGTTGATCCTAATTATAAATCAGAAGTGGTATTTAAAGATCCATTTCAAAGAAGTGAAGTTCTTGGATACTTAACTAGGTTTAGAAACTTGATTAAAGATTATAAATTTGAGACTATTTTTACTGAGAAGACTTTTATTAGTGATAAACTTGGATATGGTGGTACTATTGACTGGTTTGCTTTATTCTTTAATAAGTATTACATGCTGAATGATTTTAAGACTAGTAAGGCAGTTAGATTTTCTCATCTATTACAATTAGGTGGTTATAGAAATCTTTTATTAGAGAATGGATATAATATTAATGGTGCTGCAATTATTTTATGCAATAAAAAGATTAGTTCTTTATATCCAATTGGATTGGTTGATCTTGAATGGTATAGCGAAGCATTTCAGAAGCTTGCTGATTATTATAATATGACCTGGCAGCATGAAATTAAACCTGATATGGAGCTTTTAAATACCTTAAAATCAACAAAGTCATAAGTATTCACTTATAATCTAATCAATAGAAAGGAGTATGAATATGCTCTCTTATTTGGATTCTGAAGTTTTCCAGCTTATGAATCGTAACGATGCAATTACGAATAAGATCAAAGCTTGTGGTAAAATGATCAATGAAGATATTATCATTAATAATAAGATTGAAACTCTTGAATCTTATTATAGACAGTATCGTGAATCGATTACATCTTTGATCAGAACTGATATTGAGAAGCGTCGAATCATTATCATTTGCCCTGAAATTGATAATAGATTCCCTGCTTATATGCCATTTATTAAGACTAAGGTTAATGGAAAAGATACTCTTGTAGTAGATATGTCCCGTTATTGCAGAGTAAATAGAAATGATAATGGTAAGATTGAGAGTGTCAATATTGATACTGCTAAGCTTCATGCTACTTTGGTTCCTGGGTATCTTTATCTCCATCTCTTCTATGATAGCGTTGCTCTGCCCTCTGAAGCTATCAAAAATATGTCCCTTATGTGGGCTAAGATGTTTAATAAGGTTCTGATTAGCCGTAGAATCTTTGTTGGTAATCAGGAACGATATGAAGCATTTATGTATTTTGCCATGCGTTTCTTTATGAAGTATTATCTCCAGTGCCCTGATCCGGTCATTGATAATATTTCTTTGAGCTATGTTGGTACTAAGTCCAGATATATTATGTTTATCGAGAATAACCTTGAGATGAAGGGAATTGATCTTTATCGTAATTGGACTACCTTTGCTTCTACTATGTTTAGTAATGAGATTACTAACATTGCTTCTTTTACTTCTAATGGTGCTGAAATGGACGTAAAGCTTTATCTACAGATCTTTGATAATTCTCTGGGTAAAGATGGTGCATTTATGGCACTCTGGTCTGCACCTTACTTCATGTATTGCGTATTTGCTTCCTATACTGGAGCTTACATTCTGAATGATCGTGCATGGGCCGATGTGGTTCTGTCTGATAAAAAGATGGTTCCTAATCTTATGAATAGTTTAGTTAAGGAGCTTTAAAATGAATTTGAAAGCTTTTCTAATTCCAATTACTGAAGCTGATACATCAGCTAATGAATGGCATAATGGAACGTTATCTGAATGGGAAGAATATGATGGAAAAGCTGAGAAGATTGATAAAAATTATTATGAATTATTTACAAATAATCAACACTTCATTTTCTTAGTTGACCAAAAAACAAATATTATTATTGCTAAAGCACAATATAAAAAGAGTATTCATACGATTGATGATTTTATTGTAGATTCAGATTATCGTAAACAAGGATATGGTGAAAAATTTGTTCGTTGGTGTATTGATAATTTGAAAATTAATAAAATCCGTGTTGAGACTGATAATATTGCTGCAATTAAATTATATAAAAAATGTGGATTTAAAATTGATCATACTATTAAGAAGTCGAATACTGAATTGTATCTTATG
>ERZ1034992.290-NODE-290-length-30105-cov-65.821498_pt1 | contig 30105 bp, 61 predicted proteins | sample MGYA00520695_ERZ1034992 | MGnify/ENA primary metagenome ERZ1034992 (study PRJEB33766, sample SAMN09781778) | gut metagenome | biome: gut microbiome | host: Homo sapiens | place: Madagascar | study: EMG produced TPA metagenomics assembly of the PRJNA485056 data...
CGCTATGCAAAAAGTGCGGGAAGAACCCACCAGTCATAGGTTATGCAGTCTGTGAGCGATGTTTAGCATTGTGTAGAAAGGCACTTGACAAAACGCCAAGCCATAACGGGAAGGCACCCGACAACGGATTTGCGCGGGCGCTACGCGCAGATTATCTGCTGAGCAAAAAGGAGAAGAAATGAGAGTTGAAATTTTCACCTATAGAGATGCGGAACGTCTTGAAAATGCGTTAAACAAATTCCTCAAGTTGCACGAGGGAGAAAACATCGAAATCCAATATTCGTGCTCGGCCTACCAACTTGGTGCTGTTTATTACAGCGCAATGGTCATTTTCAAGTGACGGGGCACAGCATGAAGCAATACTGCCGCTACTGCGTAAATGCTTATCTTCAAGGTGATGACATGATTTGGTGCAAGCCAAAAGACGAAATTCGAACTGACCGTCAGATAACGCGGCTGAACCGCTGCCCACACTTCGAATTTTGCTCGATAGATGTTCTTAACCCAGAACGGGAGTACAGGCCGGTTGAGAAACGGACGGCGGCGCAGAAAAAGGAACCGGACATGGAGCAAACGACTATGTTTGGCGAATGGGAATAGGAGAAAAGGAAATGAGTAAACCAAAATATATGAAAGGCGATTGCATTCGATCACTGGACGATTTGGTGCTGCAAGAAAACATCTATTGGAACGGGAGAATTTGGAATCGAAAGTGGTTCATGAACCTTCAGATTCAACTGCTTCTGTCTCAAATCAAGCACAAGGCACTACAGTACGCTGTGAGGCGGGACGGCATCACAACGGGAGAGTTTGTCGAGCCGGTATTGTGGCATAAACTCAACGAACGCCCACTGACGGATGCGGAAAAATCTGAATTTTCCGAGCATGGCTATTCGGATTTTGAAATCCCGGAGTATATGTTCGACTGCCCTATGCCTGATGATGAGCAGGAAATCCTAGTCGCAACCGAGTGGGGAGTGGACAAGGATGTGTGCCGCGCCGATACCGACGATTGGGGAAACCATTCGTTTGGATTGGAGGGACTCGGCGATTGGGACGGCGTGATCGCGTGGGCGGAAAAGCCGAAGTACGATTCGGAGGGGAACTGAAAATGAAGCAACAAGATATTTTGCGGGAATTGAAAAAACACGGCGGATCACTTGCGGAAGCTGCGGCCAAAGAGATTGAGACACTTGCTGCGCATATGCCGGAGTGGATCAATGTTAAAGAAAGTCTGCCTAAAGCAACCGACAAGTATGGATGGGTCCCCTGCATCGTAACGGTCTTGGAGTCTCGGTATCCGACCTCAACATACGATGACGTAGATTCGCCGTATGACCAAGAGTTTGTTTCATCTGCTCTTTTCGATGCCAATCAAAAAATATGGCACGTCGGGAGAGAGGAAGCGGGAATGACCCTTAATGCGTTGATGGACATTGAAGACTCGCCACTTAACGGAAGTTTCGTTACCCACTGGATGCCGCTGCCGGACGCGCCGGAGGAGAATAATGCCACCTAAAGAAAATCTTGAAAGAGCCTGTGAAGAGTGCATCCATTTTTTTGCGTGCTCCAGACAATGCGGCGAGCCGATGGCACAGCGTAGCGCCACTGGCTGTGAGTGCTACGAGACGATTAAAAGCAGTATGGCGTATTATGTCGGGACACTGGATGGGGCCAAAGGAAAAATCCCAAATCGCCTCCGCGATCTGGCCGAGGCCGACAGAAACCATCAAATTGTCATCCGACCGTGCAAAATCGGCGATACGGTGTGGGCTGCGGACACGGAGCCCGTAATTCCGCTACATGTCATGGCGGATGCAGTTTATCTGGAGGGAAGACATGGCGGAGACTATGAGAGACTAAGCAACTTCGGGAGCGTTGTTTTTCTTAGTCAGGAGGAAGCAAAGGAGGCGGCGTCACATTGGCTGGACTGAAACCGTGTCCGTTCTGTGAAGGAAAGCCGGTGCATCATCCTGCCGTGCAAGGTGGGTGATACAGTGTGGAGAATAAAGCGGACATTTGAAACATATCCGGATAAAATCGAGCCATACATTGAGCCGGACGCCTTCCTGCTGCAAGACGTTTTTAATATCGGAAAAACTGTATTCCTCACAAGAGAGGAAGCAGACCACGAGCTGAAACGAGCAAAAGGATGGTAGATCTTAATGGCATTGAAAATACCAAAATATATCTACGAGTGGATGGTGCTTACCGCGTATTATTCCTACAAAGCGGCAGAGCTCAACCGGAAGGTGGCTGAGTGGCTGGAACGCCACGGAGTTGATGTCGACGCGCTCAGTGATGGTTCCGGATGCGGATTCGAAGAGCTGATGTGCGGGCTTAACATCGCAGATGAACTCTGCGAAAGGATAGAAAGAGAGGCAGCAAATGCGGACATATCTCAGAAGTGATTACGCGCTCCACCCGTGCGGAGCGGGATATGAATATTGCGACGGGGAGTGTTCTCATTGCGAAGCTGCGGCATCGACATATACCTCAAACACTACGCAGCCCAAATATGAGCCGTGGCGAAAAGAAATGCAAGAAAGGCCGGTGACACCGACAAACAATGAACAGACCAGAAACGACGAAGTGGCTTTCGAAACTGCTGGAAGAACATATTGACCCGAAGAACGACCCGCGCGTCTATTGGGCCAAAGAAGTCACGTTCGACTACGGCAGCGTTTCTCCCATTCGCGTGGACTATATGCAGTTTAAGCCGGTCAACAACAGCGTGTCCGGCATCGAGAAGGGCGATGTGTACTGCTACGAGATCAAGTCCTCCGTCGAAGACTTCCACTCGAAGAACGGTCACAATCTGATCGGGGATTTCAACTACTACGTCATGCCGCTGGAAGTCTACGAAAAGGTCCGGGACGAACTGCTATACAGCGTGGGCGTCCTGTGCCCGGAGAAGATGGGTTATAAATTCCTGCCGTACACTCTGAAAGTGGTGCAGCGTGTTCGCCGCATCGACAGAAAAAGGCCGCTCCAGGAAATGCTTCTGATGATGTGGCGCAGCTCCAGGCGGGAAATTGTAAAAGCGAGAAAGGAAGTGAATGGAAATGACGAACCTTAAACCTTGCCCGTTCTGCGGAGGGCAGGCGGATATAAGTGTCGATCACGAAGCTGTCAAAGATACCGAAGGGCGGTGCTGGGCGTACACTATTGTTTGCAATAGGTGTTGTGCAACATCTGGGCTTACATATCTGCCCCAAAAAGCACGTGAGGCATGGAACAGGAGGACGACGGATGGGCCAGCACAAACATAATCCTACGGCTATTGCAGCCAAGAATGGTGAGTTGCCGCCGAAGAAGCGAGAGCCGCAGCTGACCAAGAGGCAGGCGGAGCGGCTCTTGAAAGCGGAAATCCTGAGTAGATGCACACCGCTTCTTGCATTGCCGTATGAAATGCAAAACAGAATCGGAAGGGAGTATATGGATTATGACTGATTACATCAGCCGCGAGGCGGCGGTGGAAGACTTTGAATCCTGCAACGCGGAAAATCCAAACTGGACACCTCAGCGGGTGAAAACGCTCCTGCTGCGGCAGCCCGCCGCCGACGTTGCAGAGGTGGCGCAGGGGCAGTGGGAAGGTGAGGGCGACGGATACGCAGACGGAGAGATTGTGCTTGATGTGTGGTATTGCTCTCAATGCGGATACTGCATCGACGACGGCACGGATAACCCGGATTGCCTGCCGAAACACTGCCCCGGCTGCGGTGCGAAAATGGAGGACGGAGGCAACAAATGATATTTTGCATCTTTTACAACATCGTCAATATTGCGTGCTGGTGCGGGCTGGCATACCACTTCGGCCGTTGGTGGATTGCACTTTTTGCAATATTCACGATGATCCATTCCAGCAGCACCAAGAAGTCAGATGGTGGATGTGACGGAAATGCGCCTGATTGATGCAAGCGCCTATAAAGCCATTTTGAAAGGCTGGTTGTCTGAGATGCACGCCGGCGAGGACGAAGAAGAAAATGCGGAGGGCACAGCGATCTATTCTTGCATTTGCCAGTTGGATGATGCACCGACTGTTGATGCCGTCGTGGTAACGCGCTGCAAAAACTGCATTTACTTCGGCGTGAATAAAGAAAATGACCCGTACTGCACGAACAGTCGCGGCCTAGATGATCCAGTGCCAGACGGGTTCTGCAACTACGGGAAGCCAAAGGAAGAACGTGAAAATGGGCGTAACGATTAAATGCAAGAAAACCGGTCGGGGCATCGACCTCGGGTATAGCGGATTCATGCGGCTGCGGAACAAAGTGGCCGAACTCATGGGAGGGCCGTTTTGCAGCCACTACAAAAAATTATACGATGCGCCGCCTCTCATGCGACCGGATGAGGAAAATAAGTTCTATACGGAATGGAACGTGGAAGCAATCAGGCTGATTACGGAAAACAACATTCCGGTGAAAGTTGTGAGTTTCCTGCTTGAAGGCGACTGTGATGGGAAAATCAGATACGGAGCCTGCAAGGAAATTCTGAATGTCATCGGAGACTACAACGACAATATCTGCTACGGCTATGCCGGCCGGAGCGACTGCGCAATGTTCCGAGACTTCAAGGCAATCTTGCAGGACTGCGTGGACAACAAATGCGATATGGTCTGGATGTAGGAGGACAGAAAATGGATGCTGTTGAGTATTTCAAAGCATATGCGAGAATGTGCGATTCTTTTGATTCTAAGAACAACATCACGGGAAAACCGTGTGTAGGTTGTCCACTTGACGATATTGGACGCGGATGCCATATGAACGATCTCACTAACAACGCAGAGGAATGTGTAGCTGCGGTCGAGAAGTGGGCAAAAGAGCACCCGGCCAGAACGAGACAGAGTGAATTGCTCAAGCTGTTCCCCGAAGTAATCTCTGACCCAGATGGGTTTATTGATATTTGCCCAGCTCTTATCGTTTCCGCAAAAAGAAAAACGAGAATGGGCGGCTGTAGACATCCGTCAATTAGCTGTGGAGAATGCAAACGTGAATTCTGGCTGGCTGAAATCAAGGACGAAGAAGCATAATTGGAGGACGGAGATATGGATGCTGTTGAATTCTTAAAAGAACGAACTAGGATGTGCAATTTTTATATGAGTAGGTGCATGAACTGCCCTGGAAACAAAGTTGCATATTGCGCAACATTATGTGCAACCGCTATTGAACTAGTCCCTATTGTAGAGCAATGGGCAAAAGAACATCCTGTAAAAACAAGACAGAGTGAATTTTTGAAGATGCTTCCAAACGCATCTGTTGGATATAATGGGGCTCTTGTTATTTGTCCATCTCAAGCAGATGCAAAGGCTATTACAGAATGTGTCAGAAGCGAAATAAATTGTGATAAGTGCAAACGTGATTTTTGGCTGACAGAAATCAAGGATGGTGAGACATGATGGACAAACATCTGATTTACAAGGAAGACGCGCTCGAAATCGTGCGCCGGACATCTGGGGACTATGCTGCGGCATTTGCTGAGATCAGTCGACTGCCGGCAGTGGACGCGGTGCAGGTCACTCGGTGCAGGGATTGCGATGGCCGCCGTGGAGAAGTTTCGTGGTGTGGGACATATGTTAGGTGCGGCTTTCGTGACGCGACCGGCCTTAATATGCCGGAAGATGGGTTCTGCTCTCTTGGAAAAGGAGGACAATAAATGCCGCTCATAAACGTTGCTCTCTACGGAGAAGGAACACGAAGCAACCGGCTTCGGGCAGAATATATTTGCTGCGATCACGCGCAGGAATGCTCCGCATACCACGAGGGAAAATGCCTGAACGTTACCATACCGTTCAACCGACGGTGTGAACTTGGCAGAGTTGAAAAAGTGGATGGCGGCACAAAGCAGAGCAAACGCTATGACACTGTGACAGACGCAGCGCGGCATTCGCCAGAATATCGCAAACTCAGATATCCATCCTATTGGTATGTAATTCGCATTGGAGATATGGCGTATCTGAATCTTCCTTACGTTGACCTCAAATTGGACGGAAGCCGACTGAACGCATCAACGGCGATATTCACAAATCAACATTTACTAGTGGACAGACCAATGCTGACACCGGACAATTTGGACAACGTACTTGGATATAAACCACGCAATATGTGCGGAGACATCATCACGGGCCATGCGGATGAAATCGTACCGAATTTCCTGCACCAATTTAAAAGACTGTTTCCGGTGGAATATGACCGTTTCGTGAAAGAGTACCCGAAGTATGCAGAGCTGTCCCCGACGTTTATCGGAAGATACGCAAAACTCGCAACGTGCAATTCAGACTGCGTGTATAAGGATTCAAGCGGGAACAAGTTCACGATGGAAGAGGGGAAATGGATGGTCTGCAAAGAGTATAGATCGGGATTCCTTCCGTTTGGAGCGTCCAAGGCAGAAGTCATTATTACGCTGACAGACGATATGAAAGTTAAAATCACGGACAATGCGCAGGTCTTGGATGACACTGTATTTGTATAGGAGACAAGATGAACAGCAAATACTTGGAATTTCTGAAATCAAAACAAAACATTGCGACCGATGCGGGCTTTGAAGTGGATGACCTGAATCCGAAACTCTACGAATACGAGCATGACATTGTTCGGTGGGCGCTCAAAAAAGGAAAATCCGCTATTTTTGCAGAGTGTGGCCTTGGAAAAACGCCGATGCAACTTGAGTTTGCAAATCAGGTTTGCAGACACACCGGAAAGAGCGTCTTGGTGGTATCCCCACTCAGCGTTGCACATCAGACAATCCGCGAGGGTGAGAAGTTTGACATACATGCGTCCTACGCGCCAAATATGAGTGCGGTGACGACACCCGGAATCTACACAACAAATTATGATCGTATTGGTAACTTTGACGCATCTGCATTCGCCGGCGTGGTTCTTGACGAATCCAGCATCCTGAAGGATTACACCAGCGCGACAAAACAGGCGCTGACGGATATGTTCAAGTTCACGCCGTACAAACTCTGCTGCACTGCGACGCCATCCCCGAACGATTATGTGGAGCTCGGAAATCACGCAGAATTTCTAGGAATCATGAGCCGGACGGAAATGCTGGCTACCTATTTCGTACATGACGGCGGAGAAACGCAGAAATGGCGGCTCAAGGGGCACGCGCAGGAGGCGTTTTTCGCATGGGTCGCGAGCTGGGCGTGCTGCATGACAAAACCGTCAGACCTTGGATACGAAATGTCCGGATTCGACCTTCCAGAATTGCGTCTGCATGAATGTATTTGCCGATCTGAGATGATTGAAGCAGATGATGGCCAAATCGGATTTCTACCGCAGGTTTCTATGTCCCTGATGGAACGCCGCAGAGCAAGACGCGACAGTTTGGACATTCGCACCAAACGGGCAGCGGCGATTGCGGCGAGTGAGGACACACCATGTATCCTGTGGTGTGACCTGAACGCAGAACAGGATGAGTTGGAACAGATTCTTGGTGACAAAGCATTTTCAATTCGAGGTGCTACCCCAGATGACAAGAAAATCGAATACGAGCGTCGATGGAGAGAGGGAGATCGGAAAATCCTCATCAGTAAGCCTGCGGTATATGGGTTCGGGATGAATTGGCAGCACTGTAACCGTGAGGTTTTCGTTGGGCTTTCGGATTCCTTTGAGGCGTACTATCAGGCAGTTCGCCGCTGTTGGCGATACGGGCAGGAAAATCCTGTTGATGTCTATATCGTGATTTCAGATGCAGAGGGAGCAGTAAAAGCAAATATCGAGCGCAAGCAGGCGGACGCAATTCGGCTCACGCATGAACTTGTTCGATACACGAAGGACATTTTAAGCGCCGACGTTCGGCGCACGACCAGAATCACAGAAACCTATTATGCAAATGAAAGGATGAATGTACCACAATGGATGAAACTTGCGTAAAAAAAGAGGTTATTACTGACAGATACGCCATCTATAACGGCGATAGTTGCGAGATTCTGCCGGGTATCCCATCAAACAGCGTACACTTCGAAATCTACTCACCGCCTTTTGCATCGCTATACACATACTCGAACAGCGAACGCGACCTTGGAAACTGCAAGTCTGATAGCGAGTTCTTTGAACATTTCAAGTTCATCATCAAGGAACTTTACCGTGTGCTGATGCCGGGACGCATCATGGCCGTTCACTGCATGAATCTGCCGACGAGCAAGGAACGAGACGGATACATTGGAATCAAGGACTTCCGGGGTGAACTGATTTGTGCATTCCAGAAGGAAGGCTTCATCTACCATTCTGAGGTCTGCATCTGGAAAGACCCAGTGATCGCCATGCAGCGCACAAAAGCACTTGGGCTTTTGCACAAACAGTTAAAAAAGGATTCCTGCATGTCCAGACAAGGTATTCCGGATTATTTGGTTGCCATGCGCAAACCGGGAGATAACCCGGAGCGGGTGGAACACACAAATGAGTCGTTCCCCGTTTCCATCTGGCAGCGATACGCATCGCCGATCTGGACGGATATTAACCCATCGGATACATTACAGGCCACTTCATGCCGCGATGAGAAAGACGAACGGCATGTGTGCCCATTACAGCTCACTGTGATCCGCCGCGCGCTGAATCTGTGGTCAAATCCCGGCGATACGGTTCTCAGTCCGTTTATGGGAATCGGCTCTGAGGGCGTTGTGGCTTTGCAGAACGGACGCAGATTTGTCGGCGTGGAACTTAAACCGAGCTATTACGAACAGAGCGTGAAAAACTGCGCTGCGGTTACAGAAACAATGCAGACAAGTCTTTGGTAAGTAGAAATTTGTTGAGGGTGCAGACTGCACCCTCATTTTTTGCGCTTTTTAAGGTTTACATAATCATGTAAAAAAACATTTGCTGCCATGAGTAAACTTAGAACTAGGAGGGTGAAGCGATGAACGATAGAACGAGCAAAGTCCGGATGCGTTACACGGGGAAAACCGGATACCATGGGCTAAAGCATTGGAAAGTCTATGAAATCAGCATTGTCAGCATGTACGGAAAGTTTTGGGTAGAGGTTGGGAGTGAAGCTATTGCCTATGTTTCGCTTGCGATGCTCTGCCGAAACTGGGTGGACGTTTAGAAAGGGGAATGTTATGAACGACTGCGAGAGAATCGTTGCGTATTGTAGGGAACACGGCTCCATCACGCAGATGGAAGCAACCAGAGAACTGGGCACCACGCGACTTGGAGCACGCATTTGGGACTTGAAAAACAAATTCGGCTATGAGGTTGAAGATATATGGGAAACGGCCACAGACCGTTTTGGAGACCCAACACGATACAAGCGTTACTTCGTCAAGGATAAGACACAATGAGCGATACATGCAAAGGATGCAAGTGGTGGGAACCGTTTAACTGGGTATGCTGCAACGGAGACAGCCCCCATTGTGCAGATTTCGTCAACTGTGGATGCAGATATTTTGAACGAGAGGACGATAAGAAATGTCAGAACGAAAAGGAACAACGCCATTAACCGCGCGAGAGGAACCGGAAATCGACCGGAAAACCTGCATGGGATGTGACTCATGGGATAAATTCACCTGTTTCAACGCGGCAAGCCAGTTCTTCGGCGGAGCGGTTGACTGCGGGTGCAGATATTACGGGACAGAGGTCGTGAAGAAATGACACAGAGAGAATTTGTGCTGAAAATGGAACCGGGCGCGGAAAACAAAAGCTGCTACGGTGGAATACGTTATTGCCCACACGCATATAGAGATATTCTTCCTGTCCCGCTTGAAATGTGTAGTGTCCCGCTTGAAATGTGTAGTGGAACGTCTAAAGCAAGTGCAGAACTCTGTGAGAAATGCTGGAATCAGGAAATGGTTCTCCCTGCACCAGCTGAAAAGCCAATGGCGCAGGTCAACGCATTTATGAACCAGGACGCAGACGAAAAACCGGCTGAAAATTTCGTAGATCATCCGACGCACTATTGCCAAGGCTCCATTGAGTGCATCGACGCTCTGAATGCAATGGTTGAAGGATGGTCCGACCCGGTATCGGCGGTATTGGCGTGGCAGACAGTCAAGTACATCTGGCGGCATCCGTTCAAGGGAAAGCCGGTGGAAGACCTCAAGAAAGCGCAGTTTTACCTTGAACGGTTGGTACAGCAGTATGAGTGTAAGAAGACAGACTGACCGAAGATTGACATTGCTTCGCCCGTGCGGGACGTGCGGGCAGATGGTTGTTACAAGCGCGAGTTCTCCGTTTATGAGAATGATCGAACGAGATGGCAAGAAAGAAGCAGTCACTTACTATTGCTGTCAAAGCTGCTACAAAGCAAGCTACAAACACATTGGATGGTACGACGGAAAAGCTGATGAACGCCGCGCGGAACGTGAAAGAAATCGGGACAGACGCGAATATAATCGTCGTTATTACGCAGAACACGCAGAAGAAATCAAAGCCAAGCAACGAGCATACTACGCAGCGAATCCGGGTCTGGCCGCTCAAAACAGCCAATATTACAAATCAAAACAGAAATTGATTGCAGCAGAGGTCAAGGAAGGAGGCCCAGTAGCGTGAGAAAATTTATTTTCTTTGTCTGCGTGATTCTCGTTCTAACGTCAGCCACACTGCTTATTTTCCAGAGCGGAATTGAACAAGCGATTGCCAATCAGGCAGCATTCAAGGTTGGCACTGCGACGGACACAGAAATCCGAGAATCGCTGAATGAAATGAAATTCCAAGTCGACACAGAGGAAACGATTCACGAAGCAGCACTAGATTTGGATGATGAAGAACGAAACGGTGATGAAGACTTTGACAGTTCGCAGTTCTGTCATCCACCCCATACCAAAGACGGCATTGGAGGTGCCGGCGGATTTATCGTTGATGACCCGCAATGTCTTGAACTGCTTGCACGGGCAATTTACGCCGAGGCTGGCGGGGATGACTGCAGCGACGAAACCCGCATCATGGTCGGAAATGTCATCCTAAATCGGATGCGATGCGAATGGTATCCAGACACAATGGAAGCGGTGCTGACCCAAAAAAGGCAATACAACACGTTCTACTGGACTGGCGTTATTTGGAATGAGCGTGCGTCGAATCCAAGTGAAAAAGATGCAGTAGAGCGGGCGTACAAATGCGCGGAACGTGTGCTGCTTGGAGAACGGCTACTCCCAGAAGATGTGGTGTTTCAGTCAGAGTACATTCAAGGAACAGAAATTGTAGCACATCAGGACGGGATATACTTTTGTCGATAGGAGGGCGTAGAGATATGGCCGCAGTCATTCAAGCACCGTGTAAAGGGTGCGAAAAACGCGAAATTGGATGTCATGGATGGTGCAAAGCATATTTGGCCTATCAGGACGAAAACAACATGTACAAGGCAATGAGCGCAAACAACAGAAAGTCGCTGTCCCCAACAAAGTCATTCACAAAAAGACAGCGTGAACTTATCCGAAAGGGGATGAAATGCGTCAGATGAACGGAAAAACATACTTGCTTTTTGCGACGCTTTCCGCAATCGCAAGCATCGCAGGTGGTACGTTGTTCATTCAGTTTTCACGCTTCGGACAGACGGCAAAGGAACGATTTGGGAATCTCTTGATTGGAGCGTGCGCGATTCTTGTAGGAGTTGTACTTTGCGTGCTGACCACTCTTGAGGCGTTTGGAACGACTTAGAGGATATTTTACGCCATAATGTGAAAACACACACGAAGAACGTACAAACGGCGCGTGTGGCGTCTGTGGACGTGACACGCGAACCTAAACGAAATGGGAGAATGGAAAATGTTAAACAGAATCACTGTACAAGGAAGAATCGTAAAGAAGCCAGAAATGCGTGTGACACAGAGTGGAAAGTCTGTGTCAAGTTTTACGCTTGCTGTTGAACGCGACTATGCAGCTCAAGGGCAAGAACGCGAAACAGACTTCCTCGATGTGAACGCATGGAATCAGACGGCAGAGTTTGTCGGAAAGTATCTTGACAAAGGAAGCATGGCTGTGGTTGATGGCAAACTTCAAATCCGCAACTGGACGGACAAAGATGGTAATAAGCGCCGCAACGCAGAAATTGTAGCTGAACGAGTCTATTTTTGTGGGAGCAAGCAGGCAGACGGAACGTCGAAACCAATCCATACAGTACCGGCACCGGCATCTGATGTTCCGGAAGGGTTCACAATGCTGGATGAGAATGCAGATGATCTGCCATTTTGATGGAGGTTGCAAATGACTTTGAAGTTTGAAACAAGAATTTTTGCCGATGAAAGTTTGGGGAATTTTGCTGATCCAGAAGCGCCGATGATTGACTTGGGAATGCTAACTGAGGAAGAACTTGGGGGCATCATGGACATCGCAGCTAGAAAAGGATATTGGGTGTTGGCAAAGCCCACATTTGTTGGACCGGAGGTCCGAACCTATGGATAACGTTCAATGGATTAAGCTCAAAGTAGGAATGTTCGACGGCGAAAGCTTCAAGAAAATCAAGAAAGCAAAAATTGGCGGTGAGAGCTTCCGTGATAAACTGACGGCCGTGTGGTTCGAACTGATGGACTTCGCTGGAAAATGCAACCACTCCGGTTTCCTCATAAACTCAAGGGAAATTCCGTTTCAGTCAATCAGCGATATAGCAGTCATGATCGACCGAACCACAGAAGAATTGGACCTCTGCATGAAATTCTTCATCAACGAAGGAATGGTTGAAATCATTGACGATATATACCTCCTGTCGAATTGGATGATGTATCAGAATGAAGATAAACTGGCAAAAATCCGAGAACAAAAAAGAATTAGCCAAGCAAAATGGCGGATGTCAAAGAAACTGAAATCAGAAGATACAAGCGATAATGCAAAGTCAGATGTAGAATCTACAGGAACATCTACAGCACATCTACCCTCTTATTCTATTTCTAATTCTAGTTCTACTTCTAGTAATAAAGAAAAAGAAGGAAAAGGGGGTACGGGGGAAAGGGGAGGAAAAACGCAGCCAGTTTCCAATGAGATCAGCGCGGCTATGTCTAAGCTGCCTTCGCTGGTTCAAGTACAAATGCAGAATTGGCTTGAATACAAAACCGAGCGCAAAGAATTCTACACCCCTCGTGGCTTACAGTCTTTGATGACAGTTGTGAAAAAGAGAGTAGACCAATACGGATCGCAGGCGGTCAATGATGTAATTGAGCGCACCATGGCTTCAAATTATCGCGGGGTAGTGTGGGAATGGCTTGAAAGAAAACCGCAGCCGACAAAACAATCTCTGCGAGACAATGCGCCGCTCGATTACGGTTCACCGGAGGACTTCTACAAATGACCGCAAGCTTGGAAGAACTGATGGCGATTCGCGCACAAAAGAAAGCAGAGTCATCGTATGTTCCGGACAGAGACCCATCGGGCTTTTCGAATGTTATTCGGGCCGTCGCAAAAAAGGTCCCTGTCGAAACCGATGGAACGGAAATTGGGGAAGACGGATTCCTCCATTGCAAGAAGTGTGGTGGACGTCGGCAGCGCGAAGTTGACCTTCCGGACGGGAACAAGATGACGGTTTCGTGTGGCTGTAGGTGCATGAAAGAAGATTGGGATGCGAAAGAGGCGAAGCGCAAGGCAGAGGAAGAAGCAATGCGAATCGAGAGCTTGCGCACGCTGGCTTTTCCGGATTCTGATTCAGCAATGACCCAATGCACGTTTGAAAACGATGATATGGCGCGGCCTGAAATTTCAAATGGCCTGAAAGCGTATTGCGAAAACTTTCCACGCCTGCGCAGAGAGGGGAAGGGCCTGTTGCTCTATGGAACAGTAGGCACCGGGAAGAGCTTCCTTGCGGCGTGCATCGTGAATGACCTTGTGTCAAAAGGCTACAAGTGCATGATGACCACGTTTTCCAGACTCACGAACCAGATCGGTGCGCTATGGGAAGGAAAGCAGGAGTTCATAGACGGTCTGACGCGGTATGACCTGATAGCAATCGATGATCTTGGCGTCGAGCGCGACACGGAGTATATGAACGAGAATATCACCACGATAGTCGATGCACTGTACAGGGCCCATGTACCGCTGGTCATCACGAGTAACTACACGCCGCGCCAAATGAAGGAAGAATGTGAAACCCGGCGTCAGCGCATTTACGACCGGCTGATTGAGCAATGTCATCCAGTAGAAATGTCAGGTGAAAGCCGACGGGTAATAAAAGGCCGCAAGGACTACCTTGAAATGAAAAAGCTTCTGGGGGTGTGAAAAGTGTTTGAAGATGTACAGCGGGAAACTGCAACCGGAATGTGTGCATGGTGCGGCGCGGAAATCTATCCGGATGACGATATCTGGTACGATGGATTTTTAACGTACATTCACGATGAGTGCGTTGAAAAAATCGAGGCCATGCCAGACGAAGCACCGATAGCTGCGTTTATCCGGGAAGATTACCGGCAAACGACCATGCGGAAGATCATAGATGACCGATGGGCGAGGGAAGAGCATGAAGTTTGAAATTGTAAGGGCGCTGGACGGAAAAGGCATGATGGAGACGGATTATGAATTTTGCATCCCATCTGATGAAACAATCCGCAGCATGATAAAAGCTGGCTACAAGGCATACAAAGACGGTCGGGTATACCGGCCGAAAGATGGAGGAAAAAATGGTACAGTTAGGACAAACGGTAAAAAAGGTCGTTAGCTTTGCCCCAGAACGAAATATAAATCAGTTCAACAGTGAAAAGAAGACGCTCTACGGAAAGGTCATTTTTGTTCATCCAAAGAGAAGATTCTACACCGTGGAATTCTCACTCTGGAATGGGAGTAAAATCCGCTCATGCTATACGGAGGGATTGTAATGGGGAAAGGACTCACCTATGCGCAAAAACTCGCGATTGCGCGTCAGACTGAATTGACAATCGGCGTTGATATTGGATTTCAAAAGGCCGCTGACTTTTTCGCAATCGCGCTCTATGAAGAAGGGTTCGGTCCACAACGGCAGAAAAAAATTGTATGCAGAGTTATGGAACTTGACTCTGAATACGGCGATGCGTGGACAGACGGTAACGAAGCGGACTACAAACAAGAGCAGATCGACCGGATTTTGAAAAAGGCGTTCGGGGAGAAATTCGAGTCATTCTTTGAACGAAATCCGTATATCAAGAAGACAAACTATGCAGGGAAAGGAAAACGTTAATGCAAAAAGACAAAATAACAGTGGTCGAAACGGCAATGAAACAAATTGATGCAGAACCAAACCAAAATGGAACTGGATGCGCGTACTGGCGCGGATTCTTGCAAGGCGCGCTCATGCAGCAATACGAAGATATGCACGGTATTCAAGAACAGCTTGCGGCGAAATTTCTTGAAAACGCAAAATTTGAGGACAATCGTGTGCGCTATGTGAAAGAACCAAGTGCGAAGACACCGACGTATGCGCATCAGGACGATGCTGGCATGGATCTGTATGCGTCGAAGGGAAATTATATTCCGGCCGGCGGAAGATGCACTTTCCACACCGGCATTCATATCGAAATCCCGAAGGGGTACTTCGGCGCAATCAGAGCCAAGAGCGGCCTGCTTCGGAATCATGGCATTATCTGCTCTGGAACAATCGACGTGGGATATACCGGCGAAATCATGGTAACGCTCGTAAACACAAGCGACGAGATTTACTGCGTTTCAGAAGGGGACAAGATTGCGCAGCTGATTGTCATTCCATATGAACGCGTTGAATTGGTAGAGGTCGAGTCGCTTGAAAAGACTGAACGCGGGGACAACGGCTTCGGGAGCAGTGGAAAATGACGCTGGAGGAAAAGGAAAAATTCTTCAAGAAAATATGGAAATGGCTTAATGACAGCGGCATGATCGACGAGTGGCTACCAACTCCTGAACCAAGAATTGGCCCGGAATTTGCAGATTTCAAAAGCATCGAATTTGAAAATCATGCCATTTATAATGGCAAGCCAAAGATTCGCATACCGTCTATCGACCAGTCCGGAGTGACGGGCGGATACGGAAAACCGACACAAATTATCTCCGATGGCGAATGGTCTCTAATTTGCGCGCTTCGCGGAGGGAAATCGAATGGGCGGTAGCTACATTCAGCGAGTAACGGAATTCCTTGAGAGCTACTTCGAGATTCCAGATTTCTACTACCAAGACGGGAAACGAGTAGTCCGGACGGAAGCTGTCCAAGATTTATTGCGGCAGCTCGTGGCGATGGGTGTTTTTCAGAACGAAGAAGATGTTCGGAAAGAGGCGCTGATGGACTTCGATGTGGTGCTTCCGCCTACAGAATAAGCGAATGGGACTGCGGATGCAGCCCCATTTTTGTGCTCAATTTCGTGCCGATTTTCGTGCCGATTTTGAGGCAAAAAACGCTTACAGAACTAAAAAATCAATGCAAGTAAATGAAAAACTGCTTGCAAGGTAAGAGCCAGCAAACCGTTGGCACACAAAGAAAAACCCGTAATCATTGAAGATTACGGGTTCCCTTATTGGTCGGAGTGTCGGGATTCGAACCCCCTACCAGCATAGCAAATCGTTATATATATATGAGAAAAAAATTAGCGTGCAGAAATCTGTGCCGATTTTGCCAGCTTTTTGCGTTCGTCTATTTGTTGGGTTCGCCTTCAATCAAGTTACCAAGATAAAATCGTCGCATCTTATCGGTCGCAGCATTCTTGTCCTTTGCAGATTCTTGAAGGTAACACTCATGAACGACTTTAATGTCATTCCAGCCACCGACACGCATGGTGCGTTCCTCACTCCAACCGAGATGGTAGGCGAGGGAACAGAAAGATCGGCGCAACCCATGGACACCAACCTGCGGCAGATTGTTTTCTTCACAAACACTATTGATTCTGCGGGTAAGCGTGTTAGGGTAACAATCAATTATTGGGTCGCTATCCGGAATGATTTCAAGAAGCCTTGGAATGAGGACTGGAACAGGCCGTGTGGATTTCTCAGATTTGTTAGTGTCTTTGCGAACGAGTTTTCCATTTTCATCATAAACGACTGCTCCGGCGACTGAGAGATATTCGGAGCCCTTGATATCAAAATGAAAATTGTCACGGGTTATTGCCATGATTTCAGAACGGCGCAAAGAATGCAACGCTAAAAGGGCACCAAGTTCAATAGGCTTTCCACGAATAGCCTTAACAAAGACCAAAATCTGCTCAAAATCGAGAGTCGGAAGGCCACCTTTTTTGAATGCTGGCAGAGTCACATTGGGCACGTCAACATCCAGATAATTCATTGTGGCAGTAATAAGTGCCCATACATTACAAACGGTTTTAGGTGCGCAATCTTCCAATTCTTCACCAATGGCTATCTGCCACTCGCTCTTTGAAATGCCAGAGATGTCTCGACTCATATAATTGAGAAAATGGTTTTTCCTATACGATATATAGTTGCGGCGGGTTGAAGGGGAAAGTGAAGGTCCACGTTCAGCAATCATCTTGTCAATGGCGTCCCCAACTGTCAGTCGAGTGGAGTGCTTCTTTTGTTCAATGAAACCAGCCCGAATCGCTTTTGCTCTTGCTACGCAGAGCGCTTTTGTTGGCTCGGTGATACTCTGCTTTTCTGCATCAAGGTAAATGCGGTAGTTCCCACTTGCCAACTTCCTTGGAGATGGTATTTTTATTTCATCCTTTTTCTTCCGTTCCTTTATCTGTTTTTCTCCACACCAGTTACAGAACATAGAGTTGGATTCAATTTCACGACCACAGGATTTACACTTCATGATGAGTGGCCTCCTGTAATCTCTTTAGTGCCTCATCACGTTCCTGCATGATGCGAAGAAACTCTTGCTTCAAAGCATAAAAGGTATCGGCGCATACGCCAATCTTGGGTGCGATTTTGATATTTTCTTCAAGCGCGTCCAGCACTGCTTGATCGCGCTCATTGATATTGTTTCCCAAACAAATAACCTCCATGGAATTAAAAAAGTACAGAACACAATCAATCTTGAAAAAGAATACAAGAATCTCTTGCGGGAAGCTGACAATAAAGAAGAACTCCTCAGATTCCTTCGGTTTTGCGTTGCTCGTCTAAAAAGGTGCGACCAAGCTCAAGAAATTTGGAACGATTGGATTCAGACATCTGATTGAATAAAGAGACAAGCTCGTCAACCTCGGCATCATTTGTGGTGCCGGGGCTATTTTTTTGCACATCAGGAGAAACAAAGGACTTGCCTGTCAAAAGCCAGTCAGCTGAAACGCCATAGAAAGCTGCAATCTTCGGAAGGTATTTCATGTACGACTTCGACCTTCCTGCTTTCCACTCTGTTACCACGTTTTTTGCTTTTACGTCGATTGCACGCAGAAGCTCCAATGCCCCTCCGTGCTTGTCACCGATTAGGAAAAGAATGCGTTCAAGCACCTCGTCCTCTGAACTGCTTTTGATATTTGGCTCTTTAGACATAAATATACCTCCAGATTTGTGCAGACATACAAAATCACATAAAACATGTGATATTACTTGAAATCACATAAAACATGTGATATAGTATGCCCTGTAAAGCAAAGTTGACATGAAAGGCAATAAAAAACCAAGCCTTTTGGGGATGAGAAACCAAAAGACGGCACCTGTTTCATGTGATTTGACACTAGCATGATAATTTTTTTGCCCGCATTTGTCAAGCCTACTTTACGAGAAAATCATGAATTTTATGTGAATTTCTTAGGGGGTGTAACTATTTACGAACTTTTTAAAGCGGAAATCGTAAAGCAGAAGCGGATACGGAAACTGACGAACGAGGATTTGGGGAAACTGACCGGCTATAAAAGGCAAACGATTGATGCGTTTATGGCTGGTGCCAGAGAGTCTGAAAATGTGGCGAAGGCTATTGCAAAGGTTCTCAATATCGAACTGTGAGGTGGAAGCATAGGGACAGTCTTGTATTCTTGGCACCAAACACAGAAGAACCGTTCACAACATCAGAAGTCATCGCCGAATGAGCCGGGGTTCAACACCATAAGGAGTTTTTGGCGCACACGCAGCGCAAGGAGGAAGTATGCCACGTTTGAAGAAGAAAGAGCCTGACTTCATAAGGGTCACTCGTTTGATAAGAGGATATGCGCCTGTATCGAAGGTCGCGGAAATGATTGGGAGATCTGTACCAACTGCACGTAAAAAGATAAACGACCCTCGACAGTTTACGCTCGGAGAATTACAGATGATTTCCATGAGGGCGCATATTCCCTGGGAAGACATGAATCAGGCGGTGAAGCCATGAGCCTAATCCGGAAACATTTTGAAGACCGGAACAGCTGGCTGATTGGCAGGCAGGAACTCGGAATCGGCGGATCTGATGCTGCGGCTGTATGCGGGCTTTCTCCGTGGACATCACCGGTGGAACTTTGGAAAATCAAGACCGGGCAAAAAAAGCAAAAGGACATATCCGCGAATGCTGCGGTTGAACGCGGCGTTCGGATGGAGCCGGCGCTTCGGGAATTGTATGCGGCCATGAACCCACAGATACGGGTTGAACATTACCCATACGACATTCTGGCTCAGAGCGAACGGCCGTGGTTGACAGCGACCCTTGACGGAGAACTTACCGACGAAAACGGTCGGCACGGCATCCTTGAAATCAAAACCGGTCAGACCATGAAGAAAGTTGACTACGAAAAGTGGGCGGATGGAAATGTGCCGATTTACTACCTCGCCCAAACACAATGGCAGCTATTGGCTACTGGATGGGATTTTGTTGATCTGTTTGCCGCGCTTCAGGACATCCGTGGTGACTGGTCAATACGAACACGCCGAATCGAACGGGCAGAGTGCGAAGAAGACATCGCATGGCTGCTGGACAAAGCAGATACGTTCTGGGGGTACATCCAAAAGCGGCAGATGCCGCCGATGACGTTGAGAATTTGAAATATATATGACCGAAAAATAACACGCACAAGACCATAGCTTCGGGCATGGGATAAATGGCGGTAAAGCTACTCAATGTTGGAGATGAAGCATGGAATATTCCTACAAGTTTAGACTGTACCCCAATTTGGAACAGGAAAACTTAATACAACGCACTTTTGGGTGTGCCCGATTTGTGTACAACTACTTCCTCGCTGAACGCATCACTCAGTATAGAGAAAATGGAAAATCACCAACCCAAATACAGCAAAGCAAGGAACTCACTGCACTAAAGCAGAAACTCGAATGGCTGCAAGAGCCAGACAAATGTGCGCTGCAAAATGCTTTGCAAAACTTGGACGCTGCATATAAGAATTTCTTCCGTCGCGTTAAGAATGGCGGGAATCCAGGGTTTCCAAAGTTCAAAAGCAAGCGCGGCTGTGTGAAAAGCTATAAAACCAACAGCAACATCAAGATTTTTGAGAACACCGTCCAGCTGCCGAAATTAGGGCGCGTCAAATGCCGCATTTCAAAAGAAGTCAGAGGCCGCATCCTATCAGCCACGATATCGCAGAATCCAAGCGGCAAATACTTCATAGCGCTCTGCTGTACCGACTTGGAGATTGAGCCGATGCCGAAGACGGGCGTTGCGATCGGCGTTGACATGGGTCTGAAAGCGTTTGCAATTACGTCGGACGGCACGGAATACCCAAACCCGCGATATTTATCCAAGAGCCAAAAGAAACTTGCCAGACTGCAACGGCAGCTCTCCCGAAAATCAAAGGGGAGCAACCGGCACGAGAAAGCGAGGATTCATGTGGCACGGCTGCATGAGCATATCACAAACCAGCGCAGCGACATGATGCACAAGCTGTCAACGCAGCTCATTCGAGAAAATGATGTGATTTGCATCGAAGACTTAGCACCGAAGAACATGGTCAAGAACCATCGCCTTGCGAAGTCTATCAGCGACGCATCGTGGGGCGAGTTCAGGCGGCAGCTAGAGTACAAGGCCGCGTGGTATGGAAAGAAAGTCATAGCGATAGACCGGTTCTTTCCTTCCAGTCAGCTATGTTCCTGCTGCGGGTATCGGAATACCGATACGAAGAATATGGCCGTGCGTGAATGGACGTGTCCTGAATGTGGGGCACACCACGACCGGGATATAAATGCTGCCAAGAACATCTTAAACGAAGGAATGCGCCTAATGGCGTAGAAAGGAATCATTATGGAGATCAACAATAGGGCGGGACACGCCCAAATCAACGCTCGTGGAGATTGCGTAGACCTCGCAGGTGCAGGCAGCGGTCGTAGAAACGAGAATCCCCCGGCTTTATCCGTGGAGAGTGTCATCGTTGAAGTCAAATTTTACAGAGAAAGTGCGAAAGCATACGTCGGACGCGGGTACAGCTATGAAACGGACATGGCGCTGAACGTTGGAGATCGTGTGCTTGTGCCGGCTGGAAAGGGAAAGAACAGAGCAATAGTCGTGGCGGTGAATGTGCCGCGAATTGCCGTCAATCCTGATTACTTCCCATTGAAGCGCATTACGGAATACGACATGCCGGAGGTGAACGCTTGATGGAAACAACGGAAATCAGGATGATAACCGACCTCGACAAAGCACTTCCACAGAGTATCGCATTCAACTTCGAGGAAGTGAAAACATGGCTGACTGAGAATCTTGCATCTTACAAGAGCATGGTCGTCACCGAAGACGAAATTGGAGCGGCAAAGGCCGATAAAGCCAAGATTTCAAAACTGTCAAAGACCATATCCGAACAGCGAATCGCAATCAAGAAACGCTATCTGGAGCCGTACAACGACTTCGAGGCGAAAATGAAAGAACTGTCCGGTATGTGCGACGAGGCTGCGAAGAACATTGACGTACAGGTCAAAGCTTTTGATGAAAAACGGAAAACAGAGAAGCGGGAAGAACTCAAAGCATTCTTTGAATCGCTTAATCAGCAAGCGTGGCTTCGATTTGAACGGATTGAAAACCCGCGCTGGATGAATGCCACTTATGACATGGAAACGGCGAAATCGGACATCCAGCAAGCTGTGAGCACCGTTTCAGAGAACGTTGCAACCATCACAGAAGCTGGCGGAGAGTTTGAGAGTGAAATCTTTCTGGAATATCAGAAAACGCTTGACCTTGGAGCGGCCATGCGGCGCGGCGGAGAACTGAATAGGCTGAAAAAGGAGCGGGAAGCACGCAGAGCTGCCGAAGAAGCAGCCGAACGCGCAAGACGTGAGGCGATTGCGGCGCACGAAGCTGCTATGGAAAAGGCACAGCGCGAGCAGGCCGAAAGGGACGCACAACGGAAAATCGAAGAAGAAACTGCGCACCGGGCGGAAGAAATGCTGAATTCGTCAAATCTTTCTCACGTCGAGGGGATGGAAAACGCGCAAGCGGAACCGGTCTCTGTGCTCGATTTCAGAGTGTACGTTACCAATGAGCAGAAAATCAAACTTCGGGACTGGCTGAACGCTAACGGCATCCGGTTCTGCCGTGTACCGAAATTCGGAGACTGATATACGAAAGGAATGTGAAATATGAACGCAACAACTAGACTTACACCGCCTGCAAAGACGCAGACGTTTTCAAACGCTATCACGTCCAATGCGATGCAAGGACTTATTCAGAAGTCGCTGAAAGATGATAAAGTAGCAGCAAGATTTACATCCACATTGATTTCCGCTGTCAACGCATCCGAGCAGCTTAAAATGTGTGACCCAGGAACAATCGTCGCAGCTGCACTTCGTGGTGAAGGTATGGGGCTGACCCTTGGTATGGGATATTATCTTGTGCCGTATGGACAGACGTGCAGTTTTATCCTTGGTTATAAAGGAATGCTCCAACTGGCTCTTTCTACGGGGGTCTACAACGATATCGATTGCATCGATATCCGCGAGGGAGAATATAAGGGACGTGACCGCAGAACTGGGAAACCGTCGTTTGACTTCAACGTATACGACACGGATGAAGAACGTGAAAGCGCAAAAATCACCGGCTATTACGCATACTTCGAGTTGAAGGACGGACTCTTCAGAAGTGAATACTGGTCTATGGAAAAACTCCTGAATCATGCAGAAAAATACGCGCAGGCGTTCAAACGTGACAAATATGACCAGTTTATCGCTGGTGAAATGACGGCGGAAGAGGAAGAAAAGATGCGCAAATCGACGCCATGGTACGATGTTGGCGGCGGTCAGGAAAGAATGTGCAAGAAAACAGTCCTACGGAGCCTCCTGAACTCTGGCTATGCGCCTCTCTCAAATGAAGTTCGTTATGCGATGGACAATGATTCCGAATCAGGCATCGTTCCCGATATGCCGATTATCAACGTTGACAAGTCAACTGGAGAAGTGACTGGCGCGGTTTCGACAACTCCTGCTATTACTGCTGCATCGGACGATGACTTCTTCGATGAAACTGCCGTGAGCGATGAACTTGATCGAAGAAATGATGCCAAGCAGGAAGAAGTACAGGCTCCCGCACCCGTCAAGCGGAAAAAGGCAGCAACCGAAAGCAAGCCGGAAGCAGTAGCAACGTCCTACACGGACGATGGCTTTTTTGGTGGTGCTGAGTAATGAGGCCAATCATAAATGGCGGGGTCACACAGGACCCCAAAGACCCGAAGCGGCAGGCCTGCGAAACCATGCTTATTTGGGGAAAGGTTACGCGGGACGCAAAGCTCGAATACACAAAGGGTTCAAACAACAAACCCCCGATGCCAAAGGTCACATTTGGCGTAGCATACGAGGAAAAAAAGTTCATGAACGTCCTCGCATTAGGGGAATCTCCTCAAACCAATATCGCGCAGCGCGTTCGGAAGGGCGATCAGGTTTTAATCGCTGGAAGATGGTCAAGCAAAGAATACAAAAACAGCGCCGGTGAGGAAAAAACATGGGCAGAACTGAGAATTGAGCAGATTGCCATTCAGAGCGACGACTATCGAGAAGAAATGATCGACTGCCTCTGGACTGCGTTTGCAAACACGATGGCAAAAGGCTATATGCACGACAGGACAGAATTTATGCGGGCATTCAACACCAGCTTCGTAGATGCGTTTTGGGAACTTTGTCAGTCCATGCAGGGAGAAGAACCACAGGAAACGGATGACGGAGAAGTGGCTGGTGGCGATGACTACGAGCTGACAATTTGAGGACTTTTCAATGGGAAAGGGAATTAGCCTATCTGACTTGCCGGAGCCATACAGACGGCAGGCGGAGCAAAAGATCATACAAGAAATGCAGCGGAGGGCGTCAATACAGTCCTCGGACAAGGCCAAAAATCGGAAAGTAGCTGTGAAAAAGGGCAAAACCGATAAGCCACCAAAACTGCGAAACAAGAAGGTTACTCGCGATGGCAAGACCTTTGACAGCAAGCGGGAAGCAGACCGTTATGACGATCTTGCACTTCTGGAAAAGCAGGGAGTTATCCAGAACCTTGAATGGCAGAAAGAATACCTCCTGATTCCGGCACAGTACAAAACCGTCGAGCAGTACGGGAAACGCGGAACGAGAATCAAGGACAAACGCATTCTTCTTGAACGGAAAGTGACTTACATCGCCGATTTCGTTTACGAAAAGGATGGAGAAACAGTTGTGGAGGACTCGAAGGGCTACAGGAATCCGTCTTCGGCACCTTATGCGAAGTTTGTACTGAAGCGGAAACTAATGCTCTGGATACACGGAATCAGAATAACGGAAGTTTGAATTGGAGGCAGAATCAATGGAATCGATGCGCGAAGACGTTTTCAGATTGGCGGTAGCACCATGGAAAAGCATTTACAGGTCAGACACGCCGGAGAGGGTAACGAAAGAAACGCAGGACGAAATTGATTTCTGCCTTTATCACTGTCCTTATGCGGACACTGAGTGCTGCAACTGCCTTGACGGCGGCACAAAAGAGAAGCAAGGAAGGCCGAACGTAGGCGGGGAGTTTGATTTGGAACGGCTGAAGGAAATGCTACGCTTGAAAATACCGCAGGCAAAGATCTGTAGGGAACTTGGCGTAACTCGGCAGACAGTATACAACTACAAGAAAAAACTGGGGGTGATTTAGGTGATTCATCTTGGCGATATTTGCAAAATCAACGGCGCGGAAATCGAATCGGTTGACTGCATAATTGGTGGTTCACCTTGTTAGACAGGACTTATCAATAGCTGGAAAGCGCAAAGGACTTGCAGGCGAACGTTCTGGCCTTTTCATGGAACAAATCAGAATTATCAAGGAGATGCGAGAACATGACAGAAAGACCGGACGGACAGGTGAGTTTGTTCGACCAAGATACATGGTATGGGAAAACGTCGTTGGTGCCCAGAGCAGCCAACAAGGCCGTGACTTCGCGGCAGTCCTCGAAGAAGCAATCCGCGTCGCAGAACCGGAAGCTCCCGATATTCAAGTGCCTGACAAGGGATGGCCAACTTGGGGGGGGTACAGGGACGTGGACGGACGATGGAGCGTGGCTTGGCGCGTGCTCGACGCGCAATGGTGGGGAGTGCCCCAACGCCGCCGTAGAATCGCGCTTGTCGCAGATTTTGGAGGAACGACCGCACACGAAATACTCTTTAACACCAAAGGCGTGTATGGGCATCCTGAGACGGGCAGAGAAGCGGGGGAAAGATCTTCCGGAGGCACTGAAAGCGGCACTCACGAATCAGGCGAATGGGCAGGATGCCTGACCCCGTATGATGCGCAGACAAATCGTGTATACGGCGCGGACGGAATTTGGCCTACGCTTCCAGCGCAGGAAAATAGCGGTCAGAACAGACAAAGCGTTTTCTGTGTACCTATCAACGACAAGGCAACTCGATTCTCTGGCGGTGGTGACACCAGAAAAGACGATGGTGCGGGAAACGGACTCGGAGTGGGACACGACGGAGAACCTTCCCCGACGCTCACGGCTGCCGACAGGCATGGCGTGTATTGCGCGGGATTTAAGCTTGGCAATAGCGAAAATGCGCGGAGCATCGGGTATGCCGAAGAACTGAGCCCCACACTTAATGCGGAGTGCGGCGGAAACAAACCGGCAATTCTGGACATGAGCCATGCAAACGACGTGATCCGAGAGTGCGGGGAGGTAGTGCCGACGCTACAAAGCAGGATGGGAACGGGCGGAAATCAAGTGCCGCTGACATATCAGAAAGTTGCAGGGACACTTTCACCAGGCGCTCATGCAGGAAGTTACAACGGTCAGGACGCATACAATGATATGTTCGTGGTGTCGTCAGAGATCGCTCCATCGCTTAGAGCTAGAGCCAACGACCCATTCAGAACCGATATGGCAGCATACGTTGCAAGCGTCGATTGCAGAAATGGGACAGAAAACGAAGATGTAAACGGTACCCTTCAAGCAGGAACATCGTGCAACCTGAATAATGTTTGCAGAGAGTGCGGAATCGTGCGCCGCTTGACACCGCTGGAGTGCGAACGGCTGCAAAATTTCCCTGATGGTTGGACAGACATCGGAGCATGGACAGACGAAAAGGGAAAGCTTCACAAGGAATCATCGGACAGTGCGCGGTATCGAGCACTCGGAAACTCTATCGCGCTGCCGCCTTGGAAATGGGTTCTGAAACGACTTTGCGCACAGTATGAACGTGATGCAACGTTAGGAAGCTTATTCGACGGCTTGGGCGGCTTCCCTTTGATCTGGATGCAGCTCAACGGATGGAACAGTGTCAAGTGGGCAAGCGAGATCGAACCGTTTTGTATTGCAGTAACGAAACGGCACTTCGGAGATGAAAAAAATCCCGGCGATGCTTGGAAGTATTTGATTGGAGCGCAGAAAGATGGCTAAGCACATTCATGCTGGGAACTTAACTGCATATTTGGATATGGCGTTGATTGAAAACAAATCTTCGCCGACGGCCGGATATGCGCTGCTGAAACTGCACCAAATCATCAATGAACATCCTGACTATTTCGGCTGCATCACGCTTGGGGAATGCGACGGCTGCCGGTGGAATGGCCGTCACCAGAAATGTTCGTGCTGCCGACGGAATCTAGGCTTAAAAGATTGCTATGAGGTGAAAGAATGAGAACGGACGATATTATCCGTGGACTACGTTGCTGCTATGACACGACAGGGGAACTTGATTGCGAATCGATGTGCCCGTTCGTGAATGCGGAAGGATGCAGAATCAAACTGCATGAAGCTGCCGCAGAACAACTTGAGGTACTTGCATCAGAAGTAAAACGATTGGAATCTCTTGTACAGCCAATAGGCAAAAACCCGTGCGATGGATGTGACCATGGATGGGGGTCAATGGTAGGATACAAAAACGGAAAAGTGGAGTCCAAGAGCTGTATGGAAGAATGCCAGCTGCTGAAAGAGTATCTGGAGAAACAGAAGGAGGGACAGCCATGCTGCCCATGATGGAAGCAGGGTGCTATAACTGCCCGGTAAAAAACTGCACTGCGGCATATCGCGGGAGCGAATGCGCCGCGAACCGTGCAAAGGTAGGAATCGACACCGACCCGCTAACCAATGGCGAATACATCAGGCAAGCAGACGACAATCAGCTTGCGGACATTCTGTACGGAGCTATTTCTGGGATAGTAACAGAGATGCTTCGCCGTCTCGGAATAACCGATTGGGAATGTCCAGACATCCGAGATGAATACGTTGAGTGGCTGCGAAGACCATGCGACAAGGAGGCCAAATGAAAACACTGAACGGCGGACAAACGCTTACAATTCCATGCAAAATCGGTGACTACTGTCTGTACGATACGGGGCTGTGCATTAAAAAACTGCGTGTCCAGGGATTTTACTATGGTTATCCGGCCGGACTGCGCATCGATCTCGGAGACTTTGCACCGGTCGCGTTTCATCACTCGATCGTCGGCTATGTTGCAGCTGAAGACGATATTATGCAGAGCGAAGAAGCAATCAGAATAAGAAAGCAGATGATGTATCCATGAAGACTGAAATCACAAAAATCAAAGGTGACTGGATGGAGGTCGCTTCCGATTGCCGGTCAACGGTCGGCAAGCCGCCGCTCGACCATGAGCCGAGCGTGGATTTCAAGAAAAAGATTCTCCTTGCGGAGCACAGCCCAATCCGGGATATCTCCATAAAATGGACGTGGCACGGAATCAAAAGCTGGGTCGCTACCCACTGGAGCCGGCATAAGTTCGAGAAGTACATCAAGTCGCAGCGCTCAGACAGAACCGGCATACCGCGCGACAAACTGCCGCAGGACGCGCCTGTTGACTTCACGGGCGATGCAAATGTGCAGGCACTGATCGATACCATGCGGAAACGTTTGTGCCGCCAGTCCTCAACAGAGACGCGACAGTATGCAGAGGACTTCAAGGCAGCCCTGCATGAGGTTGAACCGGAGATCGCAGATGTTCTGGTCCCACAATGCGTCTATCGTGCGGGCTGCGCGGAAATGAAACCGTGTGGAGACGGAAAATGCTTTTTCGATGTCCTGATTGACCAGACAGCCGGTGCGGTTGCGACGACACACATCCAAGACCGCTACGATGCCTACAACAAATTCTTCTATGAACGGAGGAAATCTGAATGAGCATTCTCATTGAAACTTGCCCTAAATGCGGTGCAGAGCTGCAGAATATCGTGATCGCTACGTTCCCGCCTATCCCGCAGAAGAAGTGTTTCAACTGCGGATGGAGTTGGGAAGGGAAGCCAGAGAAGGTTGAGTACAGGCCGTTTGAGGAAGCCGCTGAAGAGAAAGACCAATGTCGGTAAATGTGCAGTTTGTCTGCCCGGTGTGCGGGAAGCGTGTGACGCGAATCAGGGAACCCGGACAAAAAAGTTATTTCTGTAGTCAGACTTGCTTCAATTTTGCACGGCGCAACGGAATGTTGGGCCAGCGGAAAGAAACCAGCTTGCCGGGCGACTTGGCACATGAGAAGGTCACGATAAAAATTACGCAGGATATCCCGATTTTTCAGCAGATGCGGCCGAAAATCGGTGCGCTGTATGCAGCGGAAAAATACGACGGAAAGTACCATGGATACGTTATCAACGTCAACGGGTACAGGGTAAACATTCGGTGGAACGAATGCGTGGAGGTGAATAAATGAGCCAAGCAGTGCTCATCAGCATCAGACCAAAGTGGTGCTCGAAAATTGCCAGCGGCGAAAAGACTATCGAGGTGCGAAAGACTCGCCCGAAGTTGCAAACGCCGTTCAAGGTGTACATCTACTGCACACATGGACCTGACATGCTTTGGATATTGAATCTAGAAGACAGAAAACTGTTTCCTGAAAAACCAACAGACGTTTTTACTGCGAAGGATGCGGGCGGGCTATATCCGGGAAATGGCAAGGTCATTGGGGAGTTTGTCTGCGACAGGGTAACGAACATTTTTTCAAACAGCAGATTTTGGCTAAACGAAGATGATGTCTGGCACACTTGCCTGACTGCCGATGAAATTCGGACGTATGCAAACGGCGGACATGGATTATACGGATGGCATATTTCAGACTTCAAACTCTACGATAAGCCGCTGCCGCTCAACACCTTCAAAAAGTGCTTCCGGGAGTGCGCGTATTCAGATCTCGGGCTTGCCATCCCAAACTGCGAGAAATGTACTGACTGCGGCTGCTTTGTGCAGAAGCCACCTCAGTCATGGTTCTTTGTGGAGGAACTGCAATGAGCGGATTTTGTAATGGAAAAAACGTTGCATGCGCGCATGCGACGAACTACGGAGACTGCCAAATCGCGGCGTGCTGCAAGCACCATGAACCAAAAAACGAATTATGCAATAGTCAGCTCATACGTTGCCCAAACGGGCATATCGTCGGAGTTTGCGGCGTGAACGGGACAGTAGAAATTAAACACAAGGGCCGAACAATAGTTGTAAGCTCATCAAATGCAAACGTGCAAATAACCTGTGAACAATGCGGCAAGATGGTTACAGTCTACCTGGACTGCGGAAAATCTGATGTGGAGGAGTGTATATGATAATTAAATCCGGAGATTACGTAGAAAGTCTGCATGGGAATGTCGGTGTAGTAAAAACAGTTGGGAAAACAGTGCCTGTTGACGGCAAGGAGCAATTCTCCTTCGATTGGGAAATCACGCGCCCGTCCATCGGAAGCGGAGGCCGTGGCTTCTTTGCTGGAAGCGAATCCGATTTGTGGCGGCACTACCGTCAAATTGGCATGTATCACAACCCGTTCCAGAAAGAGAGAATGATTAGGAAACAGCCCACAAGCCCCTGCCTTTAGGCATGGGGTAAAGGGCTGCAAGTCTACTTATTGTTGGAGATGAAACATGGAATATTCCTACAAATTTAGGCTGTGCCCAAATTCGGCTCAGAGAAACTTAATACAGCGCACTTTCGGCTGTGCTCGATTTGTGTATAACCACTTTCTTTCT
>ERZ1034992.295-NODE-295-length-29907-cov-5.025258_pt1 | contig 29907 bp, 38 predicted proteins | sample MGYA00520695_ERZ1034992 | MGnify/ENA primary metagenome ERZ1034992 (study PRJEB33766, sample SAMN09781778) | gut metagenome | biome: gut microbiome | host: Homo sapiens | place: Madagascar | study: EMG produced TPA metagenomics assembly of the PRJNA485056 data set...
ACGGGCAGCACAAGCTCCTTGAAGGAGCTCTGCTTCTCGGTATTCTGCTTTTCAGCCATTATTCAGCACCGCCTTTCTTGGCCTTTTTGGGCTTTTTATAGCCCAGCGGCGTCTGGTGGCCCCAAGCGTTGAACCACGGGGTCATCAGGTTGCCCAGCAGGATGGCGTAGCTCATGCCCTCGTTCATCGAGCCGAAGTGGCGGATCAGGAAGGTGATGAGACCGATAAAGACGCCGTAGAACAGCTTGCCCTTGGTGGTGAAGGGGCAGGTCACATAGTCGGTCGCCATAAAGACAGCACCGAACAAAAGGCCGCCGGACATGCACTCGACCAGAGCGGTGTAGGGGCTGCCGGTGTTCAGCGCGGTCAGCACAAAGACGGTGGCCACGATGGTGACGGGGACAGTAGCCTCAATGGTGCGGGTGGCAACCAGATAGGCAAAGCCCAGCAGGATCGCCAGCACGCAGACCTCGCCCATCATGCCGCCGTGGAAGCCGAGGAAGATGTCCAGCAGGTTCAGGCTGGTCTTGTCGGCCACGGCCAGCGGCGTGGCGGAGGCCAGCGCATCAACGGCCATGTCGGGGTAGACATAGGCGGTCATGCGGGAGGTAAAGCCGAGGAACAGCACGATACGGCCCACCAGCGCGGGGTTGGCAAAGTTGTAGCCAAGGCCGCCGAAGAGCTGCTTCGTGATGACGATGGCCACAAAGGCACCGACCACGGCAATCCAGAGCGGCATGCCCACGGGCATGTTCAGCGCCAGAATGATGCCGGTGACAACGGCAGACAGGTCCCCCGCCGTGTTCGGCTTTTTCAGCAGCATTTCATATAAGTATTCAAACGCCACACAGGCCAGGGTGGTCACAGCCACCAGCACAAGAGCCTGCACGCCGAAGATCAGCCCGGCAGCCAGCACGGCAGGCAGCAGCGCAATGACAACATTGCCCATCAGCCCGCGGGTGGTGGTTGCTTCGCGGATGTGCGGCGAGGCGGTAACGATCAGACGATCTTCCATCGGTTATTTGCCTCCTTTCCGCAGCTCGGCCATATACCAGCCCTTGGCAAGGCCCATCGTCTGGCTGACGGGGCGCTTGGCCGGGCAGGCGTAGGTGCAGCTGCCGCAGGCTACGCAGAGATCAACGCAGCGTGCCTTCAGCGCATCAAAATCCTTGTTGGCAAAGTCCTGCACAATGACCACGGGCTCCAGACCCATGGGGCAGGCCTCGATGCAGCGGCCGCAGCGGATGCAGGCCGACGGCTCAGGCAGGGTGGCGGCGGCCTTGCTGAACAGCAGCAGGCCGTTGTTCTGCTTCAGGACCGGGAAGTCCGCGCTGGGGGCGGCACCGCCCATCATGGGGCCGCCGAAGATGATCTTGCCCAGCTCGACACCCTCCTTGACACCGCCGCAGGCCTCGATGACATCGCGGTAGAGCGTGCCGATGGGGACCTCGATGTTCTGGGGCTTGGCGATGGCATCGCCCTCCACGGTGACGCGCTTCGTCACCAGCGGGATGCCGGTCTTGAGGAACTTGCCCAAGGTAGACACGCTCGTCACATTCATGATGACGCAGCCCACATCGGCGGGCAGACCCGGCTTGCCGGAGGGGCCGAACTGCGGCACCTCGCGGCCTGTGCAGGTCTCGACCAGCGTTTTCTCAGCACCCTGCGGGTAGCGCATCGGCAGGCCCTTGACCTCAACGCCCTTCATCTCGCGGGTCAGCGAGCAGAGAAGGTCGATGCACTCAGGCTTGTTGCGCTCAATGCCGATGATGCAGTGCGGGATCTCGCAGTACTTCATGACAGCGGCGATGCCGGAGATGATGGTGTCGCTGCACTCAAGCATCTCGCGGCAGTCGGTGGTCAGGTAGGGCTCGCACTCGGCTGCGTTGATGAGCAGCGTGTCGATCGTGTTGGCAGCCAGCTTGACATGCGTTGGGAAGCCGGCACCGCCGACGCCGACCAGACCGCAGGCCTGCACGGCGGCCAGAAGGCTTGCCTTGTCGGTGATGACAGGCGGCACGCAGGCGGGGTCTACCGTCTGTGCGCCATCGGTCTTGATGGCAACGGCCGTTGCCATTGCGCCGTTGACCATGCGCAGCGGGGCAATGTCCTGCACGGTGCCGGACACGCTGGAGTAGACATTGGCGGACACAAAGCCGCCGGCCTTGCCGATCACGGTACCGACCATGACGGTGTCGCCCTTTTTGACGACGGGCTCTGCGGGTGCGCCGATGTGCATCGACATGGGAATGACAACATGCTCAGGCACCGGCATCTTGACGGTCGGCAGCCCGGCTGTAGCCTTCACATGCGGCACAGCGGCACCCTTAGCAGAGCGCTTTAGGGATTTGAACAATCTGATTTCCCCCATTTCTCTTTTTGGCATTGCCGCACCATTCTGACTGCCGATACGGCGGGAATCGTGCGGCGATGGCCTTTGGTTCTCACCCGGGCAGGCGTTGTCTGCTCCCCTGCCCGGGTGGATAACAATACAGATATATTGTACCATTTTTCAAGGTCAAGTCAAGCAAGCAGGCGGCAGTTTTGTGCCGAACCCGCAAGAATTGCAACAATTTTCGCAACCGATGCAGAATTGAACTGCTGTATAAAAATTAACAATCTGACAAAGAAAAAAGCCCGGCAGCGAAAGCTGCCGGGCTGGATGCAGAAGTACCCGGTCTCAATAGCGTGTCAGCGGCAGAGCCGGGTCCGTTGTATTGATGTTTACCCGATCCACAATGGATTTTGTGTCGCTGTCGTAAACAACGAGATTCAGACCGGGGGCTTGGGTGCCACACTCTGTGCTGTCCACGGTCAGCGAAAAGGTTTGCCCCTCCGGTACCATAACGGAGGTGTCGATAAGAAAACGGTATGGAGTTACCCCGCTGCGAATAGAGCCGGAGAAAGAGATGTCCCCCATCGTAAGCTGCTCTGTCAGGCCGTCCGGGCCGTTTACGGCGCAGTAGTGATAGCTGTCAGGGATCTCGCGCAGCTCAGTGGAAAAACCCAGTGTGAAGAGTTGGTTCATCAGACCCTCGCTGATACAGGAGCTGAAGGCCTTCGGTGCAAAAATGAAGATCGTGTAGGCACTATTCTGCAGACTGTTCAGGTATTCACACGGGTCGGTGATCTGGGTCAGGGTGATGTTTGCTACGGCATGGGTATACACAGCGCGGCTCTTATCATAGGACGCATCAGCTCGCGCAGCGATACCATACTCCCCTGCCAGTACAGCCCCAAGATAGCGGGAAACCTTTTCTGCACCCAGGTAGTTCGGGTGAGAGAGAAGGTTTTCTGCGGCATCATAAGCAATTGTAGAGTAGAGAGAAGCTTCGTTGAAATCGTAATACGGCAACCCATGAGCATCCGCATAGGTCTTTGTAGCCTTATAGCGCTCGGGAGAACTGTCGCAGGGAATGTTGGTGAGGATGAGGCGGATGCCTTTGTCAGCGCATAGCGCTGTGATCTTGTCGAGGTAAACCTGTGAGGTTCCGAACATGGATTCTGCCTCAGCATCGGCAGCATCTGCCGTGGTGAACGGTGTAAAGATGGCCCCCGGAGCAGTACCGCCTGTTGTTGTAAAGCCCTTGACACCGCCGTGCTCGATCATGCTGCTTTCGGTGAAATCATCCTCATTCAAATTGCTCCACCTAGCATGATAACGGATATTCAAAAAGAGGTAGCTCAGTGCGCTCTGTGTTGGATCTATTTGTGCGATCGTGCGGGCGGCCTCCCATTTCAGAGGTGATGGACGCATCCCGTCCATTGCTTTGCGGACAGAGCCTTCGCTGCAGTTCATATCATTGTAGACATAGTTTGCACCGAACTTGTACAGCATGTAGGTGTCCAGCACGACGACCTTCGGAGTCTGATATTTCAACGCTTCCCGCAGCCAGTAGTAGGATACGACAAGGCTTTGCTGTTCAGAGGCCAGATTGTAGCTTGTGATACCGTATGTGTCATAAATGATCTGTGGGTTGAAGGTGCACATGGCATGTGAGCTGCCCAGAAATAGTACATCGACCGAGTTTTTGTCCAGGTTATAGAAATCCAAATAGGTGTTTGTGGAGGGCCACATTTGGTTGTAATAGTATTTCGGTTTCAGGCATGTATTGACCATTCCTACAAGAAAACCGGTCAACAGCACGAAGGTGACACATTTTATAGCATATTTTACATGCTTCCCCATCTTAGAACCCTCCGTAAATAAACGCTTGTGCGTCATACCCGAATCCGTAGGTGCCAAAAATCAGCACGAACAGGATCGCGCCGATGTATACGCACCACCGCAGAGGCAGACTCCAAGAGAGAATGCGATCTCGCAAGGCAACGCCCTTTTCCTGCAGGCGGCTCACGGCATACAAAATGCAAAGGGAAACCGCGAGAACAGCGAACTCTTTCCAGTTCAGCCCTAAGGCGAAAACGGCATCATTCGTCAGGATCCAAGGGTTATGTACCGTAAAAATGGAACGAATCATCGCCAGACCTGTGCGCAAATGCTCAGCACGGAAGATGATCCATGCCAGCATAACGAAAAAGAAGGTGATGAGGCGCTGACCAAGAGCTTTGCAGTTTGGGTGCCGATTCAACTGCGCTTTTTGGCTCAGCATACGGCGGAGAGGCAGTGTGCATTCGCCGACAATCTGGTAGACACCGTGCAGAAGACCCCAAAAAATGAATTTATACCCTGCGCCATGCCAAACGCCGCTGACAGCAAAGGTGATGAGCAGATTCAGATATTTGCGCAGGCGACCCCGGCGGTTTCCACCCAAGGGGATATAAATGTAGTCGCGCAGCCAAGTGCTGAGGGAAATGTGCCATCGCCGCCAGAAATCCTTGATGGAGGTAGAAAAATAAGGATGGAGAAAGTTGTCGGCGATTTCGATGCTGAACAAACCGGCAATACCCTGTGCAAAGCTTGTACAGGCTAAAAAGTCGGCGTAAAGCTGAAAACTATACAGGATGCCTGCCAACAGCACATATGTTCCGGTATAGGTCGGGAAGGTATCAAACACAGTATCCACAAAGATGCCGGCCTTGTCTGCGATGCAGAGCTTCAGAAAGAAGCCCCATAAAATCAGCAGAAAGCCTTTCGTGAAGCTGCGCTCGTCAAAGCAGTGCCCAGTGTATAGCTGTGGAGCCAACTGCTTATGGCGAGGGATAGGCCCCTGAATGATTTGCGGAAAAAAACTGACAAACAGAAGAAAGCGCAGAGGATTGGCTTCAAATTTGGTGGTGCCGCGGTAGATATCCACAAGGTAGGCAATCAGTTGCATCGTGTAAAAGGAGATACCCATCGGGATAACAAGCCGGTCAAAAGCAGACGGATCAGCAGCACGGGCTGCAAAAAACGGAAGCTCTTTGATAAGCAGCAGCGGTGCGGCGGCTGCAGCGACCGACACAGCCAAAAGTGCCCGCCGCCCCTTTTGCAGATGCTCCAGCCCCAAACCGGCAAGCCAGCACAGTAATGCTGTGCCCAACATCATGCCGAACCGTGCAGCGGAATATTGGTTGACATACCAGTAAAATCCAAGGCTGCCTGCCAGCAGCGTATACCAGCGGAGCTGCAGCGGCAAAAGGTAATATACGGCAACGAGTACGGCCAAAAACAGGTAAAACCCGAAGGTTATAAAAGCCATATCAGGCGTTGACCCCTTTCTTTATGGCATTGCCGCAGCGTCCACAGTGGGAATTGTGCGGTAATGCAGTGTATAAAAAATCCCGTACCGAAGTAAAAACGAGGTGTAAATTTCGGTACGGGTCATGTTTCCGGGCTGGTACTTACAGCTCGATCTCCTGCAGGCGGAGCAGGGCCAAGATATAGATCTTGAGGGCCTCGATGAGCTTCTCAAACGGGGTGCCCTCGTTGGCGCCGTGCATGGGGCCGGCAAAGTCAGGGATGGCAATGTCGGTGTGCTCGGGGCCGAAGCTGACGGCATACGGGAAGTGGCGCGCGTAGGTGCCGCCGCCCATCGTGAAGGGGGTCTTGCCCTCGCCGGTCACATCGTTGTAGGTGTTGATCAGGGTCTGGATGGCCGGGCTGTCGGCATCAATATAGAACGGCACGCGGCTCGTCACATTCTCGATGCGGGCGGCTGCGCCGCAGATCTTCTCCATGGCGGCGGTCATCTTCTCGGGATCAGTGTTGGTGGGATAGCGGCAGTCGAAGCTCTGACGGATGATGCCGTCCTTCATCTCGATCGTGCCGCCGATGATCGTCAGCGGGTCAAACAGGCCGTCATCGGCGGCAATGCCCAGCGCACTGCCGTCCGTGGAGGCGTGCAGCGTATGCAGCACCTGCAGGTAGGCCTCCTCCTGCGGGGTGCAGACGCCGCTCTTGAGCAGGCAGTCAACGATCAGGCCGATGGCGTTGACGGTACCCTCGGGCATGGCGGCATGGCCGCTCTTGCCCCAGCCGCGGATGACGGTCGCACCGCCCTCCCCTGCCTCGAAGGTCACGCCCTCACAGGGAACCAGTGCGCCTGCGGCCACCTGCACGGTGCAGGCTGCGCGGTCAGGCACGGCGTTGTGGGCTACGCCGCCCTCAAAGGCGGTGATGATGCCGTTCTCAAAGCGGGGGCTTACGATCTCGCCGTTGAAGCCGCCCTTCTCGCCGTTGCAGACCGGGAACTCGGCATCAGGGGTAAAGCAGAAGGCGGGCATCGGGAAATGCTCGGCGTAGTAGTCTACATCGTGCATGTTGGTCTCCTCGTTGGTGCCCAGCAGGGCGCGCACGGGGTATTTCAGCTCAATGCCGCTGTCCTTGAGGTATTTCAGCGCGTACAGGCAGAGGATGCTCGGGCCCTTGTCATCGGCCACGCCGCGGCCCAGCAACCAGCCGTCCCGCACGCGGACGGTGTAGGGGTCGGCGTCCCAGCCGTTGCCCTCGGGCACGACATCGGTGTGGGTGATGGTGCCAAGGAACTTCTGGCCATCGGCGATGCGGCCGGTCTCGGCCCAGCCGATGTAGCCATCGGCATTGAAGGTGTCAAGGCCCAGCTCCCCGGCGATCTCCAGCGCCTTGTCCAGTGCAGCGCGGGGGCCGGCACCGAACGGTGCGCCCGGCTCCGGCGTACCCTCAACGCTGGGGACGGCAACAAGGCGGGTGATGTCGCGCAGGATATTGTCGCGGTTTTGCTCGGCAAAGGCGTCAATAGACGCCCAACGCATATCGTTCATGGATGGAATCCTCCCAGAGTTTTTCTTTCAGTATACCACATTGTCGGAATTTGTAAACGGGAAGTTGCGTAGAAAGCATGGCAGAGGGGCGGCGTCCTCGACGCCCCGGCGGCATGGGGCATGCCGCCCTACGGTTTGTGATGCCGTTTGGCGAGGCGGGGTGCCCTCACCCTGCCATGCAGTCTTGCCGCCCCGCAAACATTCACCGCATCCTTCCCTCCCCGCCCATCAGGGCGGTCATTTCCTCAATGCGCTCCAGCGGGAACGGTGGTGCGCAGAGCGGACGCATGGCAATGCTCATCAACAGCATGGGGTTGTCATCTGCGGCAATGCGGTTTGAGGTCAGTCTGCCGCATAAACGGCAGCGGTGGATAAGCGCCCACTCGCCGCTTTTGCGTACCCAGACGGCGATCGGCTCCATCTGTCCGCCGCAGTCGGCGGCGCGGTCGCCGGGTTCATCGTCCAGATGCAGGCTGACAAGGCAGTTGGGGCAATGGTTGCGGTGCTGTGTGCCCGCCCCGATGGGCACCACGACCCGCCCGCAATGCTTGCAGGTAAAGGTGTCGTCACAGCGGTGGTTTTTATAATATCCGTTTTGGAATTGTTTGCGCTTGTTTTCACGGTTCATAGGGTGTGTCCTCCCGAATTTTTACAGTAAGCGGTAAAAAATCCGTATGGGAGGAACGCGTAGCATTTGGCAATGGCGCGACCTCCCGGTCAGCGCACAAGCTCCAAAGCACCTGATTTCAAAAAGCAGTTCTCCTTATTATAATAGTAGGAATATTTGCAGGGGCAGCCATTGGCCGCCCGGGGAATAATGTGGTGGCGGCCGCAGCGTTTCCGGGTCGATGCCCGTTCGTTTGCTGCGGGGAAAATTTACGCTTCCTCTTCCCTGCCGTTCATCGTGACGATCTCGCAGATGGCGCGGCCGGTCGGGGTGCCGGCGAGGCCGCCGATGCCGGTTTCGCGCAGATCCTGGCTCATCGCGTTGCCGACTTCGGCCATCGCATCAATGACCTCGTCGGCCGGGATATGTCCGACCACACCGGCCAGCGCCATATCGGCGGCAGAAACGGCGTTCATGGCGCCGATGACATTGCGCTTGATGCAGGGGATCTCCACAAGGCCTGCCACAGGGTCGCAGACAAGCCCCTCCAGATTTGTGAGCGCCATGGCGAACGCCTCGGCGCACTGCTCGGCTGTGCCGCCCCGGATGTCCACCAGTGCGGCGGCGGCCATTGCGCTGGCAGCGCCGACCTCCGCCTGACAGCCGCCCTCGGCACCCGCCAGTGTGGCGCGGGCGGCCACGACCTGCCCGAACCCGGCGGCAATGTAAAGTGCGCGGTGTATGGCGGTCTCATCTGCCAGCCCGCGCCGCCACAGAGGCAGCAGCACAGCGGGCAGAACACCGCAGCTGCCCGCTGTCGGCGCAGCAACGATGCGCTTCATGCAGGCGTTGCACTCAGCGGTTTTCAGCGCCTCGGCCATGACATCCGCAAAATAGCCGTCTGCGTAAAGTATGCCGCGGGCCGCAGCCTCGCTGACCTTGGCTGCATCGCCGCCTGCAAAGCCGCTCATCGAGCGGTCTGTGCTGCAGTAGCCGGCGCTGGTGGCGCACATGACCGACCAGAGCCGGTGCATCTCGGCCTCGCTCTCGGCGCGGGTCAGGCCGCTTTCGGTCAGGTCGCTTTCCAGAATGACCTCATAAAGCGGCTGGCCGGTCTCTTTGCAGAGCTCGACCATATCCCGAACGGAGGAAAATGCCATTTTGCCTACCCCCTTACAAATTTAATATAGTGACCTTGACGATGCCCGGCAGAATGCGCAGTTCCCCGGCAATCTCATCGGGGATGGGCTCATCACATTCCAGAACCATGACGGCATAGCCCCCGGCGGCGGAGCGGTAGAGCTGCATCGTGGCAATGTTGACGCCGTGCCTGCTCAGGCAGGTGGTGACGGCGGCTACATGGCCGGGCGTGTCCTGATTGTGGACGATCAGCGTGTTGTGGTCGCCGCCGAAGTTTGTCGTGATACCGTCGATCTGGCAGATGTTGATTCGCCCGCCGCCGATAGACGAGCCAACGACCTCCAACTTGCGGCCCGAAACACCTACCAGCCGCAGCATGGCCGTGTTGGGGTGCGCACCCCGCAGGTTGGCGGTGCTGATCTTAAAGTGCAGACCGGCCTCCTTGGCCAGTGCAAAGCTGTGGGGGATGCGGTCGTCATCGGGCTGCATGCCCAGCAGGCCTGCCACCAGCGCACGATCCGTGCCGTGGCCACGGCCTGTGGCGGCAAAGCTGCCATAGAGCAGGATCTCGGCCTCGGCAGGCTGCTCGCCCAGCAGACGGCGCGCTGTGCTGCCAATGCGCACCGCGCCCGCTGTATGGCTGCTGGACGGTCCTGTCATAACAGGACCCAGCACATCAAATAAACGCATTGCAGGCACCTCCGCATAATCGTAATAAAGAAAGTATAACGGATTCCCGCCGGTAATGCAAGTTTTGGCGGGAAATACAAAAGAACCAAAGGGTTTTGGGCAGCCTGCACAAAGAACGGAAAGCCGGATTGTCGTAAATGCCGGGGTATACGGGCGCTTAGATAAACCAAAAACCCGCATATCTTACGCAGATACGCGGGTTTTTGTTGGCGGAGTAAGAGAGATTTGAATTTGTTACAATGTGCGCTATGGTGTGGAAGATTGATTGCTTACGAAAATTATACGAACTAATGCGGCTTATGCGGTGAAGTGTGCGTTGAGGATTCGTGCGGCTTCATCGACTGCGCTGGCCTTGGCCTCGGCGTACCAGCGCTGGGTTGTCAGGATGTCTGCGTGGCCCATCAGCTCCTTGGCAACCTGCGGGCTGATCTGGCACTCGACCAACACGCTGGCGAACTCGTGCCGGAGCTGGTGGGCGGTGAAGTCGGCCTCTAGCACGGCCTTGTAAAGTGCCTCGCCGGTGACGCTGGTCTTGCCGGTTTTGTAGCGTTTGCCGCTGTCGTGGGCGTGGCCAATGCCGATGCAGTATTGCAGCCATGCGTTTTGGTATCGGCTCTTCGTCATGGGCTTTTTGCCGCCAAAGATGAAATCCTCATCGTCCAGATCGTCCAGCCGGCTGCCGAGCGCATCCTGCAGGGGCTTGAGGATCGGCACGGTGCGGTAGGCGCTGTCGGTTTTCGGCTCCTCCAGCTCGGGGTAGTTGTTGTGCCAGACCACGGCCTTGCAGACATGGATCGCGCCGTCAGCGAGGTCCTTCTTCTGCAGCGCCATCACCTCGCCCAGACGCAGGCCGGCGTACATCATGATGGCCGGGCAGAGGCCGAAGCCCTCGGGGTGGGCCTTAACATCGGCGATCTCCTGCTCTGTGGGGGCGCGGCGCTTGGTCTGGGGCAGGCCTTGCGGCAGCTTGAGCAATGTGCAGGGGTTCGCATCGCCGTGCATCTCGGCGCACCAATACTGCCAGATCAGGGAGAGCACCGACTTTTGCCCGGCAATGCTTTTGTAGGCGTAGCCCTGCGCAGCCATGTGCATCAGCTCGCGGTTGATGTCGGTGCTGGTGATCTCGCGCATGCCCTGCCCCTCAAACCAGCCCTTGGCCAGCTCCACCTTGTGGCGGTAGCCCCGGCGGGAGCCATACTTGATGCACGGCTCCTTGGCGCGCCAGAATGCCTCTGCAACCTCGCAGAAGGGGTCTCCCCTGTCCCGGCGGGTGCTGGCCTCGATGAGGGCCGCATCGATCTTGGCCTGCACCTCCTTTGCGGTGCGGCCGTAGAAGTGGCGGGTCTTGCCATCAATAACGCGGCAGCGCTCGATCAGGCCGTCCGCGCGTTTTTTCGTTTTTGCCATGTAAAAACCTCCTTATGGATACACTTTGACAAGCGTGTCCGGAGGTGGTACAATACAGATGCTGGTCGGTATTGTGTCCACTCCGGACACGCTGATCTTGAACGCCTGCGGTGTTGGTAGCACCGTGGGCGTTTTTTATTTTACGCTTTCGCCGATTTTCTTTAATTCCCTGTCAAAATCCGACACGATTTTCTGCGTCGGGTTAAACAGTTCATATTCGGCTTCGGCCTTCTGCCGGGCCTGTTTGGCGCTGATCTTGCCTTTGTCCGGCAGAATATCATACCGGCGAAAGGACAGAAATTCATTGATGCTGGCGGCAAACTGCTCCATCGTGAAGGTGTTTTCCCGTTCGATCAAGTCTTCTATATAGTCGAAGTAGCCGGTCACGGTGCGCTCCAGCTGGCGTATCTGCCTGGCGTCCAGATAGTTTTTGGCGGTGGAAACATCCGATTTCAGCACACGGCCATCGGGGGCATTTTTCCATGTTGTCAGCCCCATGTGATCCTTGGTGTGGTCGGCGCAGGTGTAGATGATCTCTGCGGCGGTCTGCCCGGTGATGGCATAGTGGAACTTATTCTGCACCATGGCGTAGAACTCCTGCGTCACAGGCGAAGCTTTGTCGTAGTCGATGCTGCACTCGGCAAAAATATCCGTCACCTGCTGCCAGATGCGGCGCTCGCTGGCGCGGATCGAGCGCACACGCTCCAGCAATTCACGGAAATAGTCCTTGCCGAAGGCGGTGCGGCCCTGCTTCAGGCGTTCGTCATCCAGCGCAAAGCCCTTGGTCATGTACTCCTTCAACACACCGGTCGCCCAGATGCGGAACTGCGTTGCCCGGCGGGAGTTGACCCGGTAGCCGACCGAGATGATGGCATCGAGGTTGTAAAACTTCGTGCGGCGGTTCACGCTGCGGCCGCCCTCTTTTTGAACTACCGAGAAATCCTCGGCAGTTGCTTCTTCCACCAATTCGCCGCTCTGGTAAATGTTTTTCAGATGCAGGGAGATGTTGTCTGTGGAGCAATCAAACAGCTGCGCCATCGCCTTTTGCGTCAGCCAGATGGTCTCGTCCCGCACAACGGCGTTGACAGAAACATCACCCTCAGCAGTATTATAGATCAGAAATTCAAAGCTGTTGGGCATGGGCGCTCTCCTTTAAAGTGGTGTGGGTGTGTTTGGAGTAGTTTCCGACCTCAGTTTGCAGCTGTTACTCCAGTTTTTCAAATACCATAGTTGCCTGAATACGGTCACCGCCCATCAGGCCCTTGCTGCCGCTGCTGGTAGTAGAAATCGTGTGCAGGCGATACCCCTTTGCAGCCTGCTCATTGATGACTTTTTCCAATTCCGTCAGATTGCCGGAGCCGGTTCCGATAAACTTTTCTTTCAGAACGACTTGCAGCACAACATAGTGGTAGTTATTGCCGGATGCCCTAGAAAATGTGGATTCCTCCTGAAGCGTGTCAAAAATGCCCATAATAAGTACCTCCTATTTTATACCGCTGTTGCAGTTTGTTACAACTTCCTGCACAGGCCGACGGCCTTGCCTAAAACCAATGGGTGTAGCCTGTGACAAGCCCTTCGATTTGGATGTCATCAAGCGCAGGCCCACTGTACATCTTTGGCCGGTAGGCACTGTTGGCGGGGACTAATGTGATGGTGTTGCCGTCATAATATACGCGCTTGAGGGTGGCCTCTTCCCCTGCTGGTCGGTATTGTGTCCACTCCGGACACGCTAATCTATACGCTCACGGTGTTGGCGCACTGTGGGCGTTTTTTATTTGCTTTTCCTTGTTTCGGCCAAGTGCAACAGAAGTTGGCCGGTGACGTAGGCATCGGCACCGGCACGATGCTGGTCGGGAACTACGATACCATAGTAAGTGCATAAAGTCCCGAGCTTATGATTTTCTACATCCCAATCACTATCGAAATCTTCCATATAGGTCTGAAGCTCTGCGTCCCATTTTCGCCGCGGCTTTTTAAGCATCCGCTTGGCCTGCTCATACGTGCAATAGTATTTGCGCTTTATATGGTCAATGCGGCTTCCTGCGGCTAGGATGAATCCCAAGTCAAAATCAAGATTATGGCCGACCACAGCGCTGGCACCAACAAAGCGGTCAAACGCGGGCATGATCTGCTCAATTGTGGGACAATCGGCGACCATATCATCTGTGATGTGGTTGATGGCGGAAACATCTGCGGGAATGGCTTTTCCGGGGTTCACCAGCGTTTCAAAGATTTCCGTAGCCTTGCCGTTTTTAAAGCGTACGGCTGCAAGTTCAACAATTTTGTCACGGCTTTTGTTCAAGCCCGTTGTCTCAGTATCAATGACAACAAATTCATCCAGGTTACTGCGGGATGTCAGGCTTGTATGCTTACATTCAAGTGCTTCACTGCCGTCATCAGGGGCGGCAGGAAGCTGTTCAACTGCTGCGCGGGGTATCGCGGCAAACGCAGCGGATGCTTGCTCTACCTGCTTACGGCGCTGCTCGGCGTATTCTTGTTGACGCAATTTCATATCGGAGCGCGCTTTTTCTGCAGCAGCCTGCTTCTTTGCACTTTCTTCGGCCTGAGCCTTTTGGCCCTTTAGTTCTTTCTCTTTGCTGCGCATTGCGGATGAAAAAAACAGCAGGAAGACACCAAACAGGAAGAGAAAGACCCCGGCAAAGAAGCTCAGCGTAAATAATGCGATAGATATACCGATTAAAGCAACCCCTAAGACAGAAAAAACAATCCCATAAAAATGGCAGTCACTTACGGTCAACTTTTGCTTACTCATATCCGATACCTTTTTACAGTTTGCGGCAGAGGCCAACGGCCTTGCCCTCGATGGTAATTGTGTTCATATCCTCGCCAATGCGCAGGATAGTCGGGAATGTGGGGTTTTCGGCGCGCAGCTCGATGTGGTCATCGAACAGAAACACGCGCTTGAGGGTGGCCTCGCCATCGATCAGGACGGCAGCGACCTCGCCGTTTTCCACCATCGGCTGACAGTGGATGGCTACAATGTCGCGGTCTTTTATTTTTGGCTCCATGCTGTCGCCCTTGCATAGCAGGGTAAAATCTGCACCCCAATCGTCGGGGATTTCGTCATACCCGTCTATATTTTCTTCGGCAAGGATTGGCTCGCCGCAGGCGATCTGCCCCACGCGAGGGACGCGGCGCTTTTTTGGCAGCGGGGCAAACCCGGCGGGGATGGATGGGCTGACCTGCACGGGCTGGTTGACATCCAGCATGGCAATTATGTCGTTGAAATCCTGCCCTGTTGCTTGCGCAACCGCCTTGATGGTCTCCAGCGAGGGTACGACAGGCTTGCCATTGACCGGGTTGCGGTTACGCTCCAAAATAGAGACATACGCCTTACTAAGACCGCTGCGCTGGGCAAATTGCTCCATGCTCATGCCGTTATCGGCGCGGTATTTTTTTATCAGATCTCCAAGTATCACGTTATCGCCTCCTTCTTTAATCTGTATGTCTAGTATACAATACATTGCGCAAAAAAACAATAGATTTTGTATAATTTACTTGACATTACATGTCTAGCGTGCTAGACTGTATGTAGACACTCGGAGGTGATAAAAAATGACATTTAAGATCAAAGACGCCCGGAAGGAAAGCGGCCTGACGCAAAAGGAGCTCGCTGAATTATCCAACGTATCTAGGGCAACTATTGCGGGTCTGGAGACCGGTTCGCTGACCGTCACCACTACCGATACGCTGATCAGAATTGCAAAAGCGCTTAACAAAAAGGTAAGCGATATTTTTTTAGACTAATCGTCTAGCAAACTAAACAACAAGCAATGTGTCCACTCTGGACACAAAAAGGAGGTTAAGCATGGCACGCGAAAAGCAAGGCTACCGTGATGCGCTGTACAAGTTCCTTCACCGGCATGACGATGAAGAAGACGAGCAGCGTGAAGCACGAATGCGCAAGGAAATGATCTTCCTGTCCCTGTATAGCGCTCTGCTGGGGACAGTTGCACTCGTTCTTGCTGTTATCCATGTGCTGCAGCGGATGGGATTTTTATGAGAAGTGCAAGACAACTTCCACGATAATCGTAACCGATGGCCACAGTAGGCCAAGGGGTGAACACCATGAACAATCTTGAAAATAAACACCGCAAACAGCGCATTGAACTGGCCAACAACCTGACGCTGGCCGCAGTTACCGTTACGGCGATTGTCAATACCATCGCAGTTATTTTAAAAATAGCGCGATAGTTCCGGTAAAAGCGCCCCAGACGGCAATTGCAAAAGTAGTCCAAGCGCGAATTTCCGCCCAATCGCTGCGGCTGCGGGATTCATACGCTTCTGCGGCTGCGTTTGTCAGCGTGACGGTGGTTTTTTCGTCCATGCGGTTGTCGGAAAAGTCCAACATACCGACCCCTGCCGCATTTTGCAGATCCATATAGTCACCGACCTGGGTTGCATCCAGTATTTTCTGCAGCGTATGGTATCGGCACACGGCTTTAAAGATTTTGTACTGCGCATTTGTCAATTAACACACGACCTTTCTGCCCCGATTGTACCACGCCGGGCAGATGCAGGCAACACAAGGAGGTAAGCATGGCACGCGAAAAGCAAGGCTACCGGGATGCGCTGGAGCGCATCCGGCATGAGGCTGCGGGCGAGCTGGTGACAGTGCCCGAGGCCGCACACATCGTTTACGGCACAGACCCCTACGCCGCGCGCAAGGTCTGCCGCAATTTTGAGGGCTGGATCGGGGCCGGGCGTGACAAGCGCATCCCGGCCACCGCGCTGGCAAGGCAGATCTGCTGATGACAATGGAGGATCTGAACTGGGTACAATCAAGGCTTAGGAATTGCACCAACGCCCGCCGCCAGCTGAGAATCTGCGCCGAGTGCCTGTGTGTGGATGAGGGCACCCTGCTGGAAAGTCTGGGTTATGCCAGTCTTGACGCTTTCCGCGCGGCGCATCCCCAGAATAAGCGATCCTGCGGCCCGTCTGTTGAGCGCATCTGCAACCCTGTGCCGCCGGAGGTGATGCTGGAAAGCATCCTGTACTACTACGGCGGCGCGCCGATCAGCAGCGTGTGCAGGATGATGGGCTACACCCAGACCGTGACGCCGGAGGCAATCCGGTGCAGAGTATGCAACTGGAAGAAGAAACACCCGGCGCTTGCCGCCGGTATGCCGCGCAAACGGCCAAAACCGAAAAAGGAGACCGAATCCATGAAAATGACCTATGATGAGGCGGGGTTGCCCGCCTACGCCTACGCCAAAAGCCCCTACACCGGTGCCGTGGTTCGTATCGTGCGCGGGGAGCGTGCCCTGTTTGGCATGAACAGCCAGACATGTATAGACGAACTGAACACCGCTGCTGGTGTTAGCCGTGCCCAAGCCGCCGCTATGTACAATGGCGCGATGTGCGGTTGGGGCACACCCTACTCAGATCCTAGCAATTATAATGAGGTCGGTGTCTACATCGGCCCGGAAATGGAGGATAAACATGGAGAAGAATGAGACCCCCAAAAACCTCGCCCTGCTGACAGCTGACGAGGTCATGCTCAGCATCCTGGAGGTGGACGCCGAGGGCGTGCGCATCAAGCTGTGGCCGGATGTCAACGCCGTGCGCGCCCATCTGGAGGAGTGCTGTGGGCGTATGCCCGGCGGGCTGAATGGCTACAGCGTGCGGCACTACGTTTGCGGGCGGTATATGTACTGCGCCGTGGCCCTGGCCGACATCACAAAGGATGCCCCCTGCCCCAGCACCTACCGCGTGAGCACCGATGCGCCCACCAATGAGGCAGACGGCAGCTTTTTGGCCGCTGCTGCCGCCTGGAGCATCGGCGCGGGGGTGCTGAATCTGCCGCCGCTGAGCATCCCGGCCAGCAAGGTCCACATCATCCCCCAGGGCAAGCCCGGCACCAACATCATTGAGCGCTACGTTCTGGACGATGCCCTCACCCTGGACGACATCACCTACAACGGTGACGGCAGCGTGGCATCGCTGAGGGTGCGCAAGCGTGATGGGAGCGTGATCACATGGCAAGCCAGCTGATCGCCCATGTGGCCGCCTGGTACATCCCAACGGGCCAGCCCTTAGTCAACGACATGGACGGGCTGACGATTGACGGTGCGTATCGCCTGGAGGCCCAGCGAATGCACGCCGAACTGGAGCGCCGCGCGCGGGGGCAGCCCCTATGCGTGGAGATCGACATCCGCCCGGTGAAGAACAAGCGCACACTGGATCAGAACCGCCTCATGTGGGCGCTGCTGAACAGGCTGGCGCTGGCGTTGAGCGGCGACACGCCCGGCGGGGTGACTGCCGAACAGTGTTATCTTGACCTGCTGGCTGAGTTCGGCGCAGAGGTCGAGACCTGGCGCGTGCCGGTCAAGGCCCTGCCCGCCCTGCGCAACACATACCGCGTTGTGCAGATGGTGGAGCTGCTGGACGATGGCTATTGTATGGCCCGCCTCGGCCTGGGCAGCAGCAGCTTTGACCGGCAGCAGATGCACGATTTCCTTGAGCGCATCTTTGACCGCCTGAGCGAGGCCGGCGTGGACGATGCCGAGACAACCGAGCAGTATCGGGACTGGAGGCGTGCCGATGAATTGCGTTAAGTGCAACAGCAGCCAGGTGCGCGTCATCGACACCCGCGCCAAGGGGACCCGGCGGATATACCGCCGCCGCGTCTGCATGATGTGCGGCTGCCGCTGGACGACGGTGGAGCTGCCTGTTGGTGATGTGCACCAGGCGGTGGATGCCGTCAACGGACTGGAGGAGCGCCATGGCAAAAAGCATACTGCAAAACGATAAAGAGTGCTACCTCTGCCGCCGGTTCTACAACCTGCGCACGGTGCGCGGGCTGGAGGAGCACCACATCCTGTACGGCCGCGGACGGCGCGCGCTGAGCGAGCAGTACGGCCTGAAGGTGTGGTTGTGCCACATGCACCACAACGAGCCGCCCCTGGGTGTCCATTTTGACCCCGGTGCCCGGCGGGTTCTGGAACAGGCAGCACAATTTGCTTTTGATAATCTCCACGGCCCCGGCAGCTTCGCCGAGGTGTTTGGAGAAGAAATTTAGGAGGATACCAATGCCCCAGATCGTAAACAAAAAGAGCGTGCTGGAGATGGCGATGGGCGCGATTGCTGAAATCACCGATTACGAGGTAGAGCGGGTCGTGGCGAACATCATGGACCCTAATACCGCGGCAACCGCCAAGCGCAAGATCACCATCACGCTGACCTTTGCACCGGATGACTACCGCCAGCAGATCGGCATGGACGCGCAGGCAAAGACCACCCTCGCGCCGATCCAGCCGGTGCGCACATCCCTGTGCATCACAAAGGCGCGGGACGGCAGCCTGCTGCTGGCCGAGATGACGCCGCAGGTGCCCGGGCAGGTAAACATGGACGGAGACGAAGTCCCCGTACCGGCTATGGCCCGCGTAGGTCGTGCCGGGTATTAACACACAGAAAGGACAAGATAATGGAAAACAGCTTTTTGAAGGATGCTATTGACCGCATCACCGAGTTAGCGCGCCCCTCTACTTTGAAAGTCGATGACATTACATACGCCACGGCCCGCTATTACAAGGTTGACGGCCAGCAGGAAACGCCTGACCCGTATGAGGTTGACACACTCAACGCCCTGGTTAAGATGATCCGCACCGAGGGGGCTAAGGCATACAAGCTGCTGTATGTGCGCGTTGTGTCCCCGACTTGCGTGGAGGTCAGCAGCGGCTACACTCGCACAAGAGACTGCGCCCTCGACAGGGCCACGCTGTACAAGGCCAAGTCTGATGTGCCGCGCATCACGTTCAGCGCCCCCATGAGCCAGGCGTGCGCCGTCATCGAGCTGCAGAGCCTGTATGCTGTCACCGAGGACCGTGACTATCTGCTGTCCCTGCTGAGCCGCATTGACGTCAATCAGGGCGTGTCCAGTGTGGACAACGGGATTAGCCAGGAGGTCAGCGTCCGCACCGGCGCGGTGCTGAAGGAGCAGCAGATCGTCCAGCCCATTGTCCACCTGCAGCCCTACCGCACTTTCCTTGAGGTCGAGCAGCCCGCCAGCGACTTCTTGCTGCGCCTCGACAAAGAGGGCCGCCCGGCACTGTACGAGGCTGACGGCGGTGCATGGAAGTTGGAGGCCAAGCGCAACATCGCCGCCTATCTGGGTGAGCAGCTGGCTGACCTGATCGAGCACGGCAATGTGGTGGTGATGATCTGATGACGAATGTGGTTGTATTGCAGGGGCGGCTGGCGCGGGACCCGGAGCTGCGGCAGACCGGTACGGGCAAGCAGGTGGCGCGCTTTACACTGGCGGTGGACCGCGGGAGAAAGGACGCCAACGGGCAAAGCCAGACGGACTGGATCAATGTCATCGCGTGGGAGCGGCTGGCGGACTTCGCCTACAAGTACCTGAGCAAGGGACAGATGGTGAATGTGGACGGCCGCCTGCAGAGCAGCAGCTACACAGCCCGGGACGGCACCAGCCGCACGGCGCTGGAGGTTGTGGCTGCGGGCATCAACTTCTGCGGCAGCAAGGCCGACAGCACCGGCCAGCCCTCCCCTGCCCCGGCGGGCCAGCCTGCCGCCGCACCGGCTTACAGCCAGCCGGGCGGGGACTTCGCGCTGATCGAGGATGAAGGCGACCTGCCGTTCTGACTGCTGAAAACTGAAAAATGACCTGACAGGGATGCGCCAAAAAAGAGCGCGGCGCACCCCTGTATTAAGGTCAGCCATTTTTAGAAAGGGTATGCTATGGAAAGACCCGGATTTTACGCTATTCTCCCCTCCCCGGTACGGTACGACAGGCGGCTCAGTGCGTCCGAGAAGGTTTTCTTCGCAGAGATCACCGCCCTGTCCGACCAGTGCGGGTACTGCTACGCCGGCAACGGCTATTTCAGCGAGCTGTACGACACGAGCGACCGCACCGTGCAGCGCTGGGTGAAGCACCTGCAGGAGCTGGGCTATGTGGTCGTGACCAATGTCCGGGACGGTGCCGCAATGCAGCGGCGCATCTCCCCGCTGCCGGATGCGCCGCACGAGGAAACAGAGGCCGACAAAAATGTCGGTGAGCGACACCCGGTGTCGGCGGGCGACAAAAATGTCGCACCCACCCCGACAAAAATGTCGCCTACCCCCCGACAAAAATGTCGCCTAGAACAATACAAGAATAACAATACAAGAGAGAACAATACGCGGGCGGGCGCGCGCGCGAGGGAGACTGCCGCGGAAATACTGCAGCAGGCCTTCCCCGGGGATGCGCGGCTAACCGCTGCGCTGCTCTCCTTTGCTGAGAGCCGGGCGGCCGGCAAGCACCCCCTGACGGCCAACGCCGCCAAGCTGGCCTGCAGCAAGCTCAGCCAGTTGGCCGATGAGGCGGGCGTGCGTGACCGCAGCGGGTACATGGCGGCCGTGCTGGAGCAGAGCATCCTGCGCGGCTGGGAGGGGCTGTTCGCCCTGAAGGATGATTTCACCGACCGCGCCCCGGCGGTGCAGCCGGTCAACGGGCAGGATCGCCCGCGTGAGATCAGCCCGGACGATGACATCACTGATTTTCTGTGAGGTTAGGCATGGAGAAAGGAATGGACAGGCGCACCGCCAACCAGTGGGCGTTTCTGGGTGCAGCGCTGATGGACCCCGAGGCCGCGCGGCCTTACATGTCCCGGATGGTGGCGGCCATGTTTGCCCCCGGCGGATGCCGGGAGGTCTTTGCTGCGGTTCAGCGGCTCTCGCTGGGCGGGCAGGCGGTGGATGTGATCACGGTCGCCAATGCCGCACAGGCCGCGACTGGAAAGGACTGCAAGGCGCTGCTGGTGCAGATGGCCGATACATGCCCGAGCGTAACCAACATAGGCAGCTATGCCGCGCAGATTCTGGAGGATTACCGGTACGAGCTGCTGCAGGCAGATCTGATGAAGTGCATGGCCAAGGACGCAATGGACGCCGACAGTGTCTGCCGCCAGCTGCGCCGCACGCTGGCGATGCAGGATGCCATCAGCACAATGCAGGCCGACACCACCGCGCGGGAGTTTGACGCCGTGCTGGAAACGGCACTGGCCCAGCTGGATGAGCCTGACACCAGCCTGAAGCTGGGGTGGCCGGAACTTGACCGGTACGGTGTATTCCACCGCGGCCGCACCTGCGTGGTGGCCGGGCGGCCCGGCTGCGGCAAGACGGATTTCAGCATCAATCTGGCAAGCCGGCTGAGCAAAAAGTACCGCGTCTACTACCTGACGCTGGAGGAGACGGCAGAGGCGCTGATGGATCGCATCCTCTCCAAGGTCAGCCGCATCGACAGCGGCAAGCTGACCAACAAGACCCTGACACCGCGTGAGCGGGAGATCATCGACAACACGGCGGGCATCCTGCGCCGCCACCACAACATGATGCTGGACGCCGACAGCAACCTGACGATTGATGGGCTGGAGGCAAAGCTGATCCAGCACAAGCCGGACATCGCCTTTATTGACCACATCGGACTGTTAAGCCCCACCGACCCCCGCCAGACCGAGTACCAGCGCATCAGCGAGATCACCCGGCGGCTGAAGGTGGCCGCCATGCGGATGAACATCGTCATCGTGGAGCTGTGCCAGATCAGCCGCAGCGGCGTCAAGGGCAACGAGGGCCGCTTCTGCAATTTGGAGGATCTGCGCGGCTCCGGCACGATTGAGCAGGACGCCAACAGCGCGATTTTTGTGGAGAACCGCAAGCCAGAGGATAGCCGGGAGCTGCACGGCGAGGAGGCCAGCACCGCCACGGCGATCATGTACGCGAAAAACCGAGAAGGTCCCACGGGCGTTGTTTCCATGGAGTGGCAGCCCCAATACCACCAATGGCAGCCCGCCCCTAAAGAGGATTTTGAAGAAATCGACCAGATGAACTGGCCGCAATAACACCCGCCGCCCCGGCGGGACAGGAGGATTACTATGATCAGCATTGCAATTATCAACCTCAAGGGCGGCGTTGGCAAAAGCGTCACCGCCTGCAACCTCGCCGCCGAGCTGGCAGCCAAGAGCAAGAGCGTTCTGGTGGTGGACCTCGACAAGCAGGGCAACACGAGCAAGTTCTTTGGCGTGGCCGGCTACGACAGGCCCTGCGTGGCGTCTGTGCTGCTGGGCGTGGCCATGGTGAGGGACGCCATTGTGGAGACGGCGATCCCGGCGGTCGCCCTTCTCCCCTGCGACATGCGGATGCTCAAGGCAAACCGCACGATCCTGATGGACAGCGGACCGCGGCAGTATTATCTGCGGGACGAACTGGAGACTTTGGACGATAGCTACGACTACTGCCTGATGGACTGCCCGCCGGATCTGGACATGGGCAGCATCAACGCGCTGACGGCTGCGGACTGGGTGATTATCCCGGTCGACTGCGATGAGTGGGCCTGCGATGGCATGCAGGAGATCATGGACCAGATCGAGCAGGTGCAGATGTACTACAACCCGCACCTCAAGGTGATGGGCGCGCTGATGACAAAGTACCGCCGCACGCGGTACGCGGGCGAGGTCGTTCACCAGCTCAACGAGGCGGGCATTGAGATGCTGCACACCGTCATCCGGTACACGGTCAAGGTCAGCGAGGCCAAGAGCGCACACGAGCCGCTGCGGGTGTACAAGCCGGACTGCTCGGCAGCGCTGGACTACGGATGCCTGGCAGATGAGGTCGATGAGGCCGTGTCCAAGATGGACACGCACAAGGAGGGCTGAGCGATGAGCAAGGGATTTTCTATCAACGACATTCTCGGCAGCACAAAAGCTAACGCCCCGGCGGGTCAGAAAATGCAGGTCGTCATGCTGCCGGCGGCAGACATTGAGCCGAACCCGGAGAACAGCATCTACGAGATCGGGGATGTGTCGATGCTCAAGGCGGACATTGCCGAGCGGGGCCTGCGCAGCCCGCTGGAGGTGCTGCCCGCCAAGGGCGGCAGGTACATGCTGATCGCAGGGCACCGCCGCTGGACGGCCTGCCGCGCCCTGACTGCCGAGGGCGTGGCCGGGTTTGAGGTCCTGCCCTGCGTTATCCGCCAGAGTCAGGGCGAGGATGACGACCTCATCGCGCTGATCACCTCCAACGCCACGGCGCGCGAGCTGACGGACGGTGAGCGGCTGCGCCAGTACCGGGCGCTCAAGCAGGCACTCGAACGCAAAAAGGCGGCGGGCGCGCTCGATGGCCGCATCCGTGATGAGATGAGCCGAATCACCGGCGATGGCACCGGCACGCTGGGAAGATTCAACGCGATTCTCAACAATTGCACAGCCGAGGTTGTGGAAATGTTGGAAAAGGGCGAGATCACGATGACCAGAGCCTACGAGTGCAGCAAGCTGTACAAAGTGCAGCAGGTAGAGTACGCCAAAAACAGGTACGCCAGTATGCCGCCCATCACCGATATGGCCCGGCGGGCGGCCATCAAGCATCTGGTCGAGTGCGGCCTGGCCGACCAGTTTAAGAAGCTCGATTATGTTCGCAAGAGCGAATGGAACTACGCTGACAACAGGCTGGATGCCAGAAAGCTGGAGCCGGTGACGCTGGATCTGACGGAGGGCGAGACGGATGCGCTGTTAAACATTGAGCCTGCTAGCAATTACACCATTCGCGTGAGGATGCTGGACCCGGCAGATACAAACGAGGTTATTGCCGGAAGCTTACTCACTACACGAGATTTGTTCGATGCTGCCAAGCGTCTGTACATCAACAGGGACGATCTGGCGGCGTACAAGGCCGAGGTGAAGGGCAAGCGTGATCAGGAGCGTGCCCGGCAGGAGGAGGCCGGAAAGTGGCAGGCGCTGGCCCGGCAGGAGCTGGAGGCGTTTGACAGTTGGCCCCTTGTGACACGGCTGAAGGACCTGGGCCTGACGATCCGTGAGCGGAAGATGGCAGACGGCGGGCGGCTTATCATTGCCGTGGATGATCTGGCGCGCTTTTCCGGCCATGTGGACGGCTTCCAATACCGTGAGTGCTTCGCGGTGCGCCTCGGGCCGAACGGCGAGCGCGCAGGCCGGGACGGAGACATCAATGCGCTGGAATGGTACAAGCGCTGGTACAGCACCGGCGCCGCCATCGAGAACTACATTGCCGGGGACATCGAGAGGAGCGAGAAGAAGTGAAGTGCATGTACAACCAGAGCAAGCGCGGCCTGCCGTCCGATGTGCGGACGATGGCGCTGCGGGTTGATGCGGTGGTCGGCATTGACATGGAGTATAAGCGTGGAGGTGAGGACGATTGAGCAAGCCAAGGTACGATTGGTGGCCCTATGTAAAAGGCATGATTCGCCGTTACCCGGAACTATGTGCCCGGCAGGAAGAACTGCGCCGCACAAAGATGTCCCCAAACCTGACCGGGATGCCTGGGGCCCACGGCCAGACCAGTGATCCTGTAGCCGATGCCGCCCTGCGGGAACTACCGGAGATCAACCAACGAGAAATGGAAGCCGTACGACAGGCTATTGAGGAGACGCGAACCCTGCCAAATGGTGAAGAACGGCTGGAGATGGTCAGGCTGGTTTTCTGGGATAAGACGAAGGCATATACCTTAGCAGGTGCGTCGTTGAAAATGCACTGGTCTGAACGGAAGCTTGCCGAATGGCATGGGGCGTTTATACGATGTGTGGCAAGAAGGTTTGGACTGCTCTAAAGGTTATACATCTTTTTTACCATGTATAAATATAATAAAAAGTGAACCTTCTGTTGGGAATCCACAGCGCATTGAAATTGTGTGTGACGAAAATTTGAAGGTTTCCATGCCTGACATTGCACCTTATTACAAGCTTCTCAGATACAAATATGACTTTGATGATTCAAGCGATATTGATATTGTAAAGTTTACGCATGCACTTCGCTGCATTCTTGTGGAATTTAGATCGCACAGTAAGGATACGCTTGCCAAGCATATAGAACGTATAGATAATGTTGTTGTTGGAAACAATCCGATAAAGCAGCGAGTTCTTGCTTTTATGAAAGATATGGGCATCGTGTACGAAGAAACGCATCTTTACAAAATTGATACAAGTAAGATGCAGGAATGCAAAATAAGCTTTAATGGTTTGCTGAGCATGAATTTTGATCAGTTAGAGGAAGGATACAGAAAATTCAAATCGTGGGACGCAAACATGCATTAAAAAGCCAAAAATCCATGGTATAATACTATCATCAAAAGCCGTAAGGAACGAAAAGCTCCTTGCGGCTTTTGTGTTGCTGTCCATAGTGACGCTCCTGGCAGCAGGGGGACTGCGCGGTTGTCTGCCGCGTCGCTGTGTATAAGTCCCCTGCCCGGTTGAGATGCCGGGCTATTTTTATGCCCTTGTAGCTCAATGGCAAGAGCCTGAGGTGTGCCGGTCCAAGTCCGGCCAAGGGCATCTATGAAATAATCTAAGGCCCGGCGGGTCAGCGTGTCCAATGTGGACACAGGGAAACATGAAAGAGTTTGCAAGAGGGTTCTACAAGGGCCGTGCATGGCAGCAGTGCCGTGCCGGGTACGCCGCAAGCGTGGGCGGATTGTGTGAGGATTGTCTGGCCAAGGGGCTGTATCGCCCCGGCGAGATAGTCCACCACATGACAGAGTTGACGCCGGACAACATCAACGATCCGGCGGTCTCGCTGTCATGGTCCAACCTGAGACTGCTGTGCCGTGACTGTCACGCAAAGCGCCACGGCGCGCGGCGTAGATACCGTGTGGACCCGGCGGGGCGAGTGACGTCAAGGTGGTGACCTCCCCCCGGTCGAAAAAACGAGCGGAGGTGTGGTAGACCGGGCCCCAAAGTTCGGAAAAGCACTGAAAAGAGTGTAAAGGGGGGTGTTGCTGTGGGGAGAAAAGCAAAAACTACGCTGATTCAAGAGGAGTACAACAGGATCATGGCGCACTACGCCGACCTGCCTAAAAATCAGATGGCGATTGTGGAGCCGCTGATCCAGAACGCGGCATTTATGAAAATCACACTCGACGATCTGCAAAAATCCATCAACGCCGACGGGTGCAGCGAGGAGTACATGAACGGCGCGAACCAGTACGGCAAAAAAGCCAGCGCCGATCTGCAAGCCTACAACAGCCTCATCAAGAACTACAACACCGTGACCGAGCGCTTGGGCAAGCTGCTGCCCCCGGAAAAGCGTGAGAGCAGACTGGAGCAGCTGGCCCGTGAATAATTACATCTACGAGTATTACCAGAAAATCACGGACGGCACCATCGTCGTGGGCCGCTGGATCAAGGTCTGGTACAAGTATGTTGTGGATGGTCTGGAAAAAGGGCTGTTTCACTTTGACCCCAAAAAAGCGCAGAAAGCAATCCGTTTTGTGGAGAATTTCTGCCGACACCATGAGGGTGCGCTGGCTCCCCAGCTGATTGTGCTGGAGCTATGGCAAAAGGCGCTTTTGTCGGTGCTGTTCGGCGTGGTGGATGACACAGATCACCGCCAATTCCGTGAGGTCGTCGTTATTATCGCCCGGAAAAACGGCAAGACGCTGCTGGCCGCCGCCATTGCCGCCTATTGCAGTTTTTTAGACGGCGAGTACGGCGGGCGCATCTACTTTGCCGCGCCTAAGCTGGAGCAGGCGGGGCTGTGCTACGATGCCTATTATCAGATGCTCAGCAAGGACCCAGAGCTGAGCCTGCTGAGCAAGAAACGGCGCACGGACATCTATATTGCCAACAGCAACACGAGCGCCAAGCCGCTGGCGTTTTCCGCTAAAAAGTCGGATGGCCTCAATGTCAGCCTGTGCGTGGCCGATGAGGTCGCCAGCTGGCCCGGTGATGCTGGGCTGAAATTCTACGAGGTCATCAAGTCGAGCTTTGGCGCGCGCACACAGCCTATGCTGCTGGCGATCAGCACGGCGGGCTATGTGAACGAGGGCATCTATGATGAACTGATAAAGCGTGCCACCCGCTTTTTGCTGGGTGATTCCAAAGAGACGCGCCTTGCACCGTTTCTCTACATGATCGACGATCCTGCCAAGTGGAGCGATATTAACGAATTGGCTAAAGCCAACCCCAATCTGGGCGTGAGTATCAGCGTCAGCTACCTGCTGGAAGAGATCGCCATTGCCGAGGGTAGCCTGTCTAAGCGGGCCGAGTTTTTAACAAAATACTGCAACATCAAGCAAAATTCCAGCCTTGCATGGCTGGCCTCCGATGTTGTGGAGCGCGCCTGCGGTGCGCACATCGACCCGGCCAACTTCAAAAACTGCTATTGCGTGGGCGGCATTGACCTGAGCCGCACAACCGACTTGACCGCCTGCGTGGCGATTATTGAGAAAGACGCCCGGCTGAACGTGCTGGCGCATTTCTTCCTCCCCGCCGAGAAGCTGCAAGAGGCTACCGAGCGGGACGGATTACCCTATGCGGCGTATGTACAGCGCGGCATCCTTACACTGAGTGGTGACAATTTTGTGGACTATCACGATTGCTACAACTGGTTCAGGACGCTGATAGAGCAGTACAAAATTTATCCCTTGCAGGTCGGCTATGACCGATACACGGCCCAGTATCTTGTACAGGATATGAAGCAATACGGATTCCACATGGACGATGTATTCCAGGGGTTCAACCTGACGCCGGTGATCCGAGAAGTTGAGGGGCTGCTGAAAGACGGCACCATCAACATCGGGGACAACGACCTGTTAAAAGTGCATCTGCTGAACACGGCGCTGAAAGTCGAAAACGACAGCGGCAGGTGCAAACTTGTGAAGATGAGCGCCACCGACCATATTGACGGCTGCGCCGCGCTCATGGATGGGATGACGGTGCGGCAGAAATGGTGCGCCGAAATCGGCGGCCAGTTAAAGAACGCGGGGTGATGAGCATGGGACTGTTTCAATCAATTTTCGGGAAGATAGCCGCCAAGAGCCTCGCGTCTGGATTCTGGACGACGCTGGACGGCTACACGCCCAGCTTTTTGACCTGGGGTGGTGAGCTGTATGAGAGCGAGATCGTGCGCGCCGCGATCCACGCCACGGCCACCCACGCCAGCAAGCTGAGCGTCACCGTGCAGGGACCGGCAAATCCGAAATTGCAGACCCGTCTCCGGCAGGGGCCGAATGAGTGGCAGACCTGGGGGCAATTCCTGTACAGGCTTTGCACAATCTTGGAGGTGCAAAACACCGCCTTTATTGTGCCGGTCATCAATGAGTTTGGTGAGACGGTCGGCATGTTCCCCGTGCTTCCGTCCAGTTGCGAGATCGTGCAATATGGAGCCGCCCCTTGGCTGCGCTACACATTCCATAGCGGCCAGACCGCCGCCATTGAAATGGCGCGGTGCGGCATTATGACAAAATTCCAGTACAAGAGCGATATTTTCGGCGAGAACAACCACGCGCTGACGCCCACGATGGATCTGGTGAATCTGCAAAACCAGGGCATTGCCGAGGCCGTTAAAAACGGCGCGACATTCCGCTTTGCAGCCAAGATGAACAACTTCTCCAGCGATGAGGATTTGAAAAAAGAGCGTAAGCGATTCAGCCGGGAAAACCTGCAAGGTGAGGGCGGCGGCATTCTGCTGTTCCCCAACACCTACACGGACATCAAGCAGCTGGAGGCCAAGCCCTATGTTGTGGCCGCCGATGAGATGGAGCGCATCAACACCAATGTGTTCAACTACTTCGGCACCAACGAGGATGTGCTGCAAAACCGCGCCTACGGCGACGCATGGAGCGCGTTCTATGAGGGTAAAATCGAGCCGTTTTCCATCCAGTTCAGCGATGTCGCCACAAAAATGCTGTTTACCGAGCGCGAACGCGCGGTCGGCACGCTGCTGATGGCGACAGCCAACCGGCTGCAATACATGAGCAACACCGAAAAACTGAACGTATCGGCCCAGATGGCGGATCGCGGTATTATGAACCGCGATGAAATCCGCGAAATTTGGAACTTGCCGCCCCTGCCGAACGGCCAGGGGCAAGCGTACACGATACGCGGCGAGTATTACCTGCTGGGCAGTGATGGCAGCGTGACAAAGAAAGGAGACGACCTAACCAGTGGAAAGTAATGAGAAATTGTTGAAAAAGTTGAACAATGGCCGGGAATACCGCGCCATGCGGCTGGAGGTCCGAACCGCTGACCCCGCCGCGCCGGACTCCAAGCAGGAAGTGGAGGGCTACGCCTGTACGTTCAACCAGCCCTATTTGCTGTATGAGTACAGGGGCGACAGCGGCACCTCCTACCGCATCATGGAGCAGATCGACCCGCACGCTTTTGATGACTGCGATATGGCCGATGTTATTATGCAGTACGACCATGAGGGCCGCGTCTTTGCCCGCACCAAAAACGGCACGTTGGCCTTGGCCGCTGACAGCGCCGGTCTGAAAGTGACTGCCGATCTGGGCGGCACCGAGATCGGGCGGCAGCTGTTTGCCGAAATCAAGGGCGGCTACACCGATAAGATGTCGTTTGGCTTTACCGTGGCCGAGGATAAGCGTGAGACCACCCGCGATTTGGAAAACAACATCGTGACCGTGAACCGCACGATCACCAAGATCAAGAAACTGTACGATGTGAGCGCCGTGAGCCTACCGGCCAACGATGCTACATCGATCAGCGCCCGAAAATTCCTTGACGGAGAGATCGAGAGAATTAAAGCGGAGAGACTGCAAAGGGCGGATACCGCAACAAAAATCAAACTGAAACTTTTGGGAGTGTGAACCATGAAAAAGAAAACCAGTGAAATGACCATTGCGGAGCTGCGCGCCCGCGCCGCCGAAATCCGCACCGAGGTCAACGCCGAGGGTGCCGACCTGGACGCCCTGGAGGCTGAGGCTGATGAGATCAGCCAGCGCATTGCGCAGTATGAGACCGAGCAGCGCCGCCTCGGCATTGCCGCCAAGGTTGCGGACGGTGCCGGTGCGCCCCAGGACAACCCCACCGCCATCACCGATGCCCAGACCCGCGCCCAGCAGTTCAAAGAGAACCGCCGCGCCGTTCTGGGCGTGGAACT
>ERZ1034992.296-NODE-296-length-29821-cov-18.852315_pt1 | contig 29821 bp, 36 predicted proteins | sample MGYA00520695_ERZ1034992 | MGnify/ENA primary metagenome ERZ1034992 (study PRJEB33766, sample SAMN09781778) | gut metagenome | biome: gut microbiome | host: Homo sapiens | place: Madagascar | study: EMG produced TPA metagenomics assembly of the PRJNA485056 data...
ATTTTGATTATAAATTTGCTTGACGCGGCACAATGTATCATAGAATGCTTCAATCCATTTACTATAAATTTTAGTTTGCAATAAGTAATCTATAAACATAGGTGTAAAAAATACTTTATCTTTTGCTTTCTCATTTAAACCTTGATAAATTTTATAACAAGCATAGAGTTGACGTTCATCACACGGCATTAAAACTAATATCTTCATTATTCATCAACCTCTAATTTTTTTCGCGCGGCGACAGCAAGTCGATCCGCTATTTCATTATATATATTATTACTATGACTTTTAACTTTAATAACTTCCATTTTAAAATGCGCATTATTTTTAATATAAAGCGCAACAATGCGGGTCCACAAGTCTTGGTTCTTAACTGGTTGTCTATCAGAAGTGCGCCAACCATTAGACATCCAATTAGTATACCATTTTTGATTAATACAATTAGCAATATATGCGCTATCTGTATAAATAACTACTTTTGTTTGTGTAGTCTCAATAGTATCAATATTTTCTAAAGCACTTAAAAAGGCAGTTAACTCCATACGATTATTTGTTGAGTATGGTTCATAACCACTTTGCTTATCTATAACTATATTATCTTCAACACATATTGCGCCCCAACCACCCATTTCTGTGCGGCTTGAAAAGGCTCCATCAGTATAAAATTCTAATTGTCGCATAAATTATCCTCCCCAATAGAATAATAAAAGAAATTAGTACTATGAATTACAATATTGAATTTATTTACTAAAGTTTTATAATTGACTAATTTCTTAATTAAACTACGTTTAATATTAACATCCGCAAATTGCCAAGGCATATCAAGACGATGTTCACGTGATCTACCTTCATTTTGTGCGATTGCGCCGCAAAAGACAGTTAAAATTACGTTAGTAATACTCTCAAAGTCCATAGTTTGAGTAATAGGGCTATTTGAATCCGCGATAATAAAATTAAATCTAGTGGCAGTAGTAAAATCAATATCTTTAATACTTTCTTTTATTATTGCCTTAAGTTGATCCGCGAGATCAAATATACTCTCTTGCCAATTTAAGTTTGTTAAGTTAATATCTAATATATTAAAGTTTTTCTCTTTAACTATTTGAATTTTGTCTAAATCTATAAATAACATTTTTCTTCATACTCCTTTTTCTTTAAGTAGGTAAACACTGCTACCTCTGCCCAAGCATCATTAAACGCATTGTGTGCATGGTGCAAATAATAACCACATTCATTTGCTATATCCTCTAATGTTAAATGGTTTTGGCGTTTTAAAATACGGCGACCATTATTGAAAGTGCAATAACCGTCAACAGGTTGTCCATTACTGCGGCGCAACACTAAACCCGCGTTATTTAATACTAACCTATCATTTTTAAGCCCATGACTAATTAACAATATGTCGTCAGTATTTATATCATTCAAAAAATCTTCTTCTATTGTTGCGATAACATCTTTAAGAGGCAATCCATTCTGCGCTAAAAAGTTGTTTGTTATGCTTGTATATTCAACAAAAGGATAACATACTTGAGTTGTGACATACTGATTACAACTGCCAACTAATTGATAGGTGTCTTTATCAATGTTTTTAAAAAGTATACCTGCGAATTGAACTAACTCTTGATTGGTAAATTCAAGGTCTATAAACAATAGATATGGATGATTTTCATTATATACTTTAATTATCATTTATCTTTATCTCCTTGTCCCAACTATAGTATAACAAAGTATTTTGATTTTGTCAAGATCTTAGGTGAAGAAAATTAGTAATTAAGTAATTTTTCTTATGTGTAGCTGTGTTTATACTTCAAGATACTTTTGTTTTCGTTAAAATTGACATTCAACTCTATTTATTATATACTATTCTTATGAGGTGATGTTGTTCATGACACAGGTCATTAGAAAAATTAAAACAGCCGATGCCGCGATCGCCGCAAAAGAAGCCGTTAAACCTGCGAAAATCAGCAATGAAGACATTGTCGCACTAATTACTCCAGAGAATGATGTAATTCTTACAGAACCAGTGAAAGCCGCGCTAAATGTAAAATACGATAGCCTTGGTTATCCTTCTGTAAAACAACTTATTCTTGGTATGCAGTACGACCACCGAGTATCGTGGATTCACTTTGATTTAGAAGATTTATTATGAAATCTCAATAAGTCTAGCGGAGAAACTTTTGAAGATATTTATGATAAATATAACTTCAAGGTAGTATTTTCACGTTTACATGATGATGATTCTTCACAAACCTGACAATTCGATGGAAGCGATTTCGAAGTCCCTCGTGCATTGACAAAAAATCCAGGAACATATAGCATTACTCTTATAATTGAAGAGGCACTTGACGATCAATCAGTTGGTAATTATCCAACACAAGATGAAGAACACGTTGAACGTTTTGTTGCTGCACCAATTTTAGGAAGAGTGTTAAGTTCCATTTACAACCTCGAACCGCTTTCAAGAGAGCGATTAGATAGCAATCAATTAGCATCGCTAATTAAACCAGCAGTTCTTTGCACTCTAGATGATGAAGGCGGGTTTGTGCCGCAAAAGGTTGAGTTGGGTCAAAAATTTGATAACTATATTAGGTATCTTAAATTTAACCCACGTGATATTACGGCACATTTGAACGATTTCTATGTATATGCTATTTTTAAACGTCAAGACAAATTTGTTTATTCATTATTTGAGCAAACTAATCCGCAAGACGAAAAAGATGACTATTCTGCAAGCCATCCTTTAATTTGTTGGATACCTACTGCCGTAATGGAAGAGCCAGGTTGATGAGACGTTGCCATTGTTGCTTATGCCGGTGAGTCGCAAGCAGAGCAAGAAGATCCTGATAATGGTAATTACTATTGTTTTGTTTCTAAAAAAATGCGTATGAAAGTAGCGCGAAATCGATTAACATCAGAAGATATTACAAAAGACCCAATTATTAGTATTACAACTAATCTTGTCACGAAATTGGGTGAAGTTATTATTACTTCTGATGACCAACTTTATCAAAGAAAAGAGGATTAGCGAATGATTAAGAAATATATAAGTAAATATACGGGATCCCAAATTGATGAAGCTGTACATGCTATTGTTGAGAATGATATTACTGTTGACGATTTAAGTCCAGATTTAATTCAAACCATTAAAGATTGGGGTGGTGGAGAGGTTAGTCTTACTCTTGCTACGTTTAATGAATTCCCCGAAGTAGGTGAAGAAAATCGTCTCTATTTTGCGACAGATAGAAATGCGATTTATATCTGAGATACTACAAAAAATCAATATATCCCACTTATTGAAGATTCAAAAGACTACAATGAAATTAATGGTGGTAGGGCTAGTTCCTGATAATCATTAAGGAGGAAAACATGTCTAATACATTAAAAACACGTATTGTTATCCGTAATGACACCGCGGCAGCATGGGAAGCCGCTAACCCTGTTTTACTTAAAGGTGAAATGGGTATCGAATACGATACAAACAAATTTAAAATTGGTGATGGCGTCACTGCATGGAATAATTTAGGATATTCTCCTGAAATTGATGCTAGTGCAGTCACATTAACAAAAGATATTACAGCAACTTACGCTTTTGGTAAATATTCACCTGATTCAACTGGTAGTGTGAATATTCCAGCAGAAGGAAAAACTCTTGAAGAATTTTTACAAAATGCTTTAGCAGAAGAAAAAGATCCAACTATTACAAAACCTTCTATTGCAATTAAATTAAATGAAGCAAAAGGTTATGAAGTAGGAACTAAAGTCACTCCTTCTTGGACTTTAACTAAAAATACAGGTAAATATTCTTATGGTCCTAATCCAACAGGTGTAGTATTCACAGGTGGTGGTTCTATTAAGAATGGTGAAACAATTGTTAAAACAGAAGCATCAGATGGTAAAGGAACAGAATTAACAGTTGCAGATGGTATGAACTACAAATTAACTGTTAATGCTACTTACACAAAAGGTAATAATCCATTAACTAACTTAGGAAATGCGAAACCAGCCTTAGCTATCGCTGCGGGAACAGCAACAGCAACTTCTGCTGCAATTACAGGTTATAGAAGTTCTTTCTATGGCGCAGTAGCAACACAAGAAACAATTACTTCTGCAATTGTAAGAGGATTAGCAGGCAAATCAACTTCAACTTTAGGTGCAGGTGCTCAAGTTAGCGCAGTTCAAAAAGTCGGAGATAATCGTGTTATTATTGCAGTTCCACAACCAAGAACAATTAAATCAATTTTAAACGTTGCAGGTATGAACGCAGAATCAATTAGTGCTTTCAAAACTTTAGTTGTTGAAGTTCAAGGCGCAAATGGTTATACTGCCGCAAAATATAATGTTTATTATTGTGATTTCGCTAATGCAGCAAGTGCGCAAAACACTTGGAAAGCAACATTAGCTTAATAGGAGGTAGAAAATAATATGGCACAAATTAAAAATATTACTCCATTCGTTACTTCCTTTGAAAGAAGTGGCGCTTTCCCATTAGATAAATTAAGTTATTTCGATACTTATGCTGAAGCTCAAGCATTAGCATTAACTGCCGTTGAAGCAGGTACTGATGGTAATACTACTGCTTACTTTGGTCAAATTTTCGTAGTTGCCGAAGAAGGTGGAAATTTTGGTGCATACCAAGTTCAACGTAATGGTTCATTAAAGAAATTTGGTCAAGCAAGTTCCGCAGAAGAATTAGCAGGAAAAGTTGCAGAATTAGAAAAAACAGTTACTCAACATACAACAGATATTAGCAATAAATTAGACAAAACCGCTACTGTTAATGGTAAATCATTTGTTGGTAATGCACTTACAATTGGTGGTGCAGACATTAGTATCAAAGGCACAGACCTTAATACAATGTTTGATCAACAAACTTCAGCAAATAGTAAATTTACAGCAGATATTGCCGCAAATAAAAAAGCTATTGATGACTATATCGCTTCAAATGACACTGCATTAGGAACAACCAATGATAATTTAGAAGCAGTTAAAACTGATATTGCAAGTTATAAGAAAACTAACGATGCTGCAGTTGAAAAGAATAAAACAGATATTGGCTTAGTTGATTCAAAAGTTGATGGTTTATCAACACAAGTTACTCAAAACGTTAGTGATATTTCAACAATCAAGGATAATATTACAACTATTAACGGTAAATTAGGTAAAGACGCCGCAGGAAAAGATATTGCTACAACTTATACTACTGTTGCAGATTTCAATTCTTATAAAACTTCTAACGACACAAAAGTCAATCAAAACACAACTGATATCACTAATTTAAAAGAAAAAGTCACTGGTGGTATGCACTATAAAGGAAAATTCGAAGCACTTCCAGCAGTTGATGATTACGCTGCAGGCGATTTCGTTATCGTTGGAACTAAAGAATATATCCTTTACGAAGGTGAAGATGGCAAGTCTTGGGACGAAATTGGTGATGAAGGTTCTCACTTAACTAAAGCTCAAGCAGATGGCTATTATGATCCAAAAGGAAAAGCACAAGAACTAATTGAAGCTCTTGATGTAGCCGCAGTAAATGTCACTGCAGGAGAAACAATTAAATCTATTAGCGAAGTTAATGGTAAAATCGCAGTAGAAAAACAAACTATTGCTATTGAACAATCCGCAGTTTCAGGTTTATCTATTGTTTTAGATGGTAAACAAGATAAAATTACATCTACAAATAAATTAGACGCAAGTTTAATTGCTAACTTACCTGAAGGACACAACCAAACTGTTAAAGTAGGTACAGTCGAATTCGGTGCAGATGACGCAGTTATTTTTGAAGGTTCTAATGGCGTAGCTGTAAGTGCAGATGCAACAAGTAAGAAAATTTCAATTAAAGGTTCTTATGCTAATGCTTCTACTACTGCTGCAGGCTTAATGAGCGCAGAAGACAAAGTTAAATTAAATGGTGTTGATGAAAACGCTCAAGTTAATAAAATTGAAACAATCCGCATTAATGGTACTACTGATGTTGTAGGCGACAGCGGTAAAATGGCTTCATTAAGTGTTGTTGAAAATGTGGTCGCAGGAACAGGTATTACAGTATCGGGTTCTAAAGCTGCATACACAATCGCATTCGATGATTCAGTCATTGCCGATGACCGTGAAAATATTACTAACTTACAAACTGCTGTTGGTGCTTCAACTGATACCGCTGCTGCAGATGGTTCATTATTTGCTCGTATTGCTCAAAATAAAAAATTAATTGATGCTAATACAACTGCAATTGCCGCAGATAAAAAATTAATTGAAGCTAACAAAACTTCAATTACAAGCTTATCTAATCAAATTGCAGGACTTGAAGGTTCAGCAATTAAAGAAGTTCAATTAAACGGCACAAAAATTGAACCAAATGAAGGAACAGTTAATATTGAATTAGGCGCTCTTGCTTCAAAAGATAAAATCGTTGAAGTAGATGTTGATTCAACATTATTAGGAAAGATTACAAACTATATTAGTTCTGTTGAAGCCGCAGAATTTACAGTTGAAGGTGGAAAATTATCCGCAAAGGCATTATCTACTGATAAACTTGTTCAAGGTACTCAAGAATTAATTTTAAACGGTGGAACAGCTGCAGCTTAGGCTGCAGTCCACTTTTTATGAGGAATAAAAAATGGCAACATTAAAAACTAGAATACAATTAAAATATGATACGTTAGCTAATTGGAGTAAAACTGATGTTGCGGGTAAAGGTGGTAATTTAGTTCTTAAAGCAGGTGAAGTTGGTATTGTTCAAGTTCCTGCAGGTGCAACCGCAGAACAAGTAACTCCTCCTGCAGTATTAATGAAAGTTGGCGATGGTTCAACAGCCTTCAAAGACCTTCCTTGGGTAAGTGGCGCCGCGGCAGATGTCTATCCTTGGGCAAAAGCTGCTACAAAGCCTTCATATAACTATAGTGAGATTAAAAATACTCCTTCTATCCCTACTGTTAGTAATGCTACTATTACTTTTAGTCAAGGTGGAGTTAATAGAGGTTCCTTCACTTTAAATCAAAGTGGAAACGCAACTATTCAATTAACTGATAATGATACTAACCAAAAAGTTAAGGTTGGAACAAATACCTTTACTGATAATGCAGTAGTTGAAATTAAAGGTGGCACAAACGTTTCTGTCGCTGCAGATAAAGAAAAAGCAACTATTACTATTAATGGAAAATCTGACGCAGACATCAATTCATTAATTGATACAAAAATTAACGATTTAGATGTAAATGATGCCGCGGAAACAAATAAATATGTCACAGCAGTTTCAGAAACAAATGGTAAAATTTCAGTTTCTCGCAAACAAATTTCTTATAATGAATTAAGTGATAAACCTACAATTCCTTCTGTTGGCAACGGTGCATTAACAATTAAAGTTGGTGCTAGCGGTACTACAAATGGTACAGGTTCATTCACTGCTAACCAAAGCACAGCAGGTACAATTACACTTCCTGTTTATACAAAAGAAGAAGTAGACGCTAAAGTTGTTGGCGCAGTTCAATATTTAGGAACAGTAGCAAGTGCAACTGAATTAGCGGCTTTAAATCCTAAATCAGTTGGCGATTTCTGTCGTGTTTCAACTGCCTTTGGTAGTTATCACGTTGGGGATTTACTACTTTGTAAAACTTTAAAAAGCGGAGATACCGCCGCAACTTGGGATGTAGTTCACGGTGAAATTGATAAAAATACTTGAACTGCAAACTCATCTACTGCAGATGGTTATGTTGCAAAAGGTAGTGGACACGCTAATAAAGTTTGGAAAACTGACGCAAATGGCAATCCTGCTTGGAGAGATGATGCTAATAAAAATACTTGGAGACCAGTTCAAGTAAACGGTACTCAAGTTATGGATACTACTGCGGATTCACCAAATCCATTAAATATCATTAATGGTACAAACACTACTGTTTCAACTACCGCAGGTAAAATTCAAATTAATGCTACTGATACTAAACCAGCTAATGCCGCATTAAAAGATGCTTCAGGTGCAACAATTTTCACAGCAAACCAAAGCACAGATGTACAAATCTTAGTTATTGATTGTGGTACTTCTATTGACGTAATCTAAATTTGATTTTATAAAAAAATTAGGGTATACTTTAAATAGATATAAAGTATATCCTTTTTTAATGGTTGAAAAATGATTACCATTAAATCGCTTTAGGTTTTGAAATTGATAAATTCGAGAGGTGAAGTAATATGGCAAATGTAAAGACAAGAATTATCCAAAAACACGATAGTTCTGCGAATTGGGCGAAAGCTACCACATTCGTGCCGCTAAAGGGCGAGATAATAATTTATGATGATTTAGGTAAGATTAAAATTGGCGATGGTGCCGCGAAAGTAAATGACTTACCATTTTTTGACACGGTTGAAGTTATCGACCTTACAGGAGCTGAATAATGGGTTATATTGAAAGTTGAACACCTGCCAATGAGAATCGAGGTATGTGCACTGATGAAGAAATGCGCAGTTATTTACAAAATATGAATTTTACCATTAAATTAGAACATCATCAAGGTCCTAAAAAATCTCAGTGAAATTTAGTTCTTTATTTTGATCCACTCCCTCAAAAATATCTTAATTATATGTTGAGATGAGAAGCGAAGAAATCTTATATATGAAAAACTGTTAAACATGATAGTGATTCGCAACACCCAACAGATTGAACAGAAGAATGAAAATTTGCTCGTAGAAAAGGACCATATGGACGTGGAATTTATATGGGTTTAAAATTTATAAATAATACTAATTTTGGTAATATTGCTAGAAAAAATTATGCAGGTATGAAATTACATAATTGGAAAAAAGATGGTTATCAAAGAAATAAAATTTTAAAACGTTATCAAACCAAAGAACGTCATTGAACTTTTATGGGAAATAATGCTGCGAATTATCAAACGGGAGGATGATTTCAAAGATCTCCTTGTTGTAGATTTTATGCTGGAACTCGTCATGGCAATCCAAGAACAAGTTTCAATTATTATAAATATTTTACTCCATTAACATATCGTGAAGCGGCAAGAGAATATAAAGTTCTTCCTGAAAATTATTTACAACATTTAATAAGAATTGAAGCAGATGGTCCTAAACTAATGCGAAGAAAAGGATTGGTTGGTTGTTGATTATTTTGAAATCAATGACAATTAACAAATAATTGTTATATGGGCCGTTATTTTCACGAAAAAAAAGTTATTAACATATATGATTAAAAACAAGTTTATAGTATTATAATTACACGTTGACAGCGTAGGCCCTATACGTACTCGTGCGGTTCTTTGTAGACTAATGATTTTGAGATTGCGATTCTGAATTCAGTGTATAATTATCTACTATAAACTTTGTTAAATATATTACAAAGATGAGGTAAACGAATGAAAATATATAAATTAACTCGCGATCAACTGAAAAAACTTCAAAATGGAGAAACTATTTCAGTTAATGGCGTACAATATACATACGAAAATAGTGCTATTTATTTACCAATTGATGGTGAAAGCACTTATACTTTACAAAATCAAGATAATGTAATTCAACTTTATAAAGATAATGCAGTTATCAGTGAAGTTGAAATTAGTAATGTTCCGCATGCAATTAAAGCAGATAATGCTAACCAAATTGTAAATCCGCAAGGTGAAGGAACTATGAATTATAGTTATCTTGAAAGTAAACTTAACTCTATTCCAACAAAAGTAAGTCAACTTACTAATGATAAAAATTTTACTTCTAATATAGGAACTGTTACAGGTGCTATATTTGGCAATAGAGTTAAAACTCCTAGAGATGATGGTATTTTAGATTTAGGCACAATATCAGGTAATGAAATTCAAGGTTCTGGTATTAATTCATTAGTCAGCAATCCAAAAGCTGTAGGTATTAATCCTGCTATTAATGGTGCAGGTAATAATATCGCGAAGGGTGGTTGAGTTAAATGTTATTTAGATGATTTTTTAGTAGAGTTAAATATAGCTGCTCAACAAGTATTATTTGATGGAATTAATAGTAGTTATTTAGCTCCATTCGATATTATATCTTATGCTAAAAATACACTTACATATGAATCAACAAAAACTTATAAAAAGGGCGATATTGTTAGAAATACAAGCAATACAGGTTTTACTTGATATCGAAGTAAAGTAAATAATAATACTGGAAATGCTATTACTGTTGGTTCTGATAACACATATTGGGAATTTATTTCATCAGATACAGGATCCAACGCACACATTTTAAATCCACAAAAATTCAGTACAATAACATTAGAAATTAAATTAGTAAATTGAGCATACTATGAAAATGGTGTATCTTTATATTGAAGAACTAATAGTCAACATCCTCGATATTTAACTATTGAGAAATGAGATAATAATAATAGTGCAAAAGTAGCTGATGTTGTAGTAAATCAAGATATGGATAATGAAAATATTACAACAGTTTATCTTGGATCGCAAGGATCTGCATATGGTCAATATTTTAGATTTATTTTTAGAGGATTTTCTGACGCTGGTAGATGGTCATTCTGTTTATGCCAAATGGCTTTTACAGGTAATATTGGTGGTATTGAAGGTACAACTCTTATGCGTTGTGGCGGTAGAGAATATTCTTCGATGTATGGAGAGTTATTACCTTATATAACTAATAATATTAATTTAGGAAATTCTTCTTATGCTTGAAATGGTATATATGGAAAAACCATTTACGAAAACGGCAAATCATTGTCCACACTATATCAACCTAAAGGAAATTATTTAACATCAATTACAAAAGATCAAGTAGTAAATGCTTTAGGTTATACTCCTTTACAAAATCACCAAGATATAAGCGGCAAACAAGATAAGCTTTCAACTGCACAATTAAATGCGGTTAATTCAGGCATTACGAGTGAAAAAGTTAAAGCATATGATGGCTATAGTGGTACATTAACCAATATGAGTACAACTATTAATCAACAAGGTAATCGTCTAAATGCTCTTGAAGGAAAACCTGGTCTTGATAAAGTTGGTACAATTACAAGTATTAATAATCAACAACCTGATAGTCAAGGTAATATTGCTTTAAATATTCCTCCTGCCGTTTCAGAAGCTACTGTTAGTGGTTGGGGATTCACAAAAAATACAGGTACTTATAGTAAACCAAGTGGCGGTATTCCTAAAACAGACCTCACTAGCGCAGTTCAAACAAGCTTAGGTAAGGCCGATAGCGCTGTTCAAAAGGTAAAAATTAATGGTGTTGAAAAATCACCTAGTAATGGAACTGCAGATTTAGGTAATATTTTACCTACAATTATTGCTTCAGATTATATTTTTGTCACAAGTTACGCATGAACAGCAGAGGTAGCTGTAGACCTATTTAATCAAATTAAAAATTTAGGATTAAAACAAGGTGATGCTTTTATTCTTAATGATAAATCTGATGCTACAGCTTTTTGTCATATAGGAATGATTTCATCCACATCTGCTACTATTAAAGCTTTAATGTATCGTCCAAATTTTATTGATAAATATGCTTTTACAGTACCTAATTCTGTTTCAGGTACTTATAAAAAAACAAGAGAAACAATATATGCTCCTGTTGATACATATGATAGTAATACTTCAAATCCTGTTTCAGGGAAAACATTATATGCTGATTTAGCAAAAAAAGTTAATACTTCTACTACTATTGCGGGGAAAGCTTTAACAGGTAATATTTCTGCATCTACTTTACGCAGTGCATTAAATGTTGAAGATGGTGCTAATAAAACTATCGTTGATGAAAAATTTAATGAAGATTCTCTTAATCCAGTACAAAATAAAACGATTACAGGAATGTTTAAGAATTTTATTGGAGTAAAATTAATTGGTCCTAATAGCACAAGTGTAGAAACAGATTTAATGAGTTTAAATCGTCAAGTTGGCATTGATGAATCAATATATACTCAAATACGTGATTTACATCATCTATACATGGTTAGCGGTGCTCCTTGTAATATCTATATTTATCTAAGTGAAAAAATTTTTGCTTTTGCAGGAACTAGTGGTGGTTCTTTCGATTTTATTACGTTTTATGACCAAGGTATCGATCAAGCAGATATTTATCTTTTACGTATTTTTGATAATAATACTGCAATTATTACTTCTATACAAAATCAATTTGATAGTAAATATGCCGCACAAAGCGCTTTAGCTAGTTATGTCACCCTTAATAGTTCAGAAACAATTGAAGGGGCCAAAACTTTTAGCAATGATATTGTCTTTAATAATGCTTTAAAAGGTCAAGGTGATACAGCCTATATTAAATTAGATTCTTCCGCTGGACAAGATGCAACTACTTTAGAAATTTATCCTGATGGTACTTTTGGTTTTCTTTTTGCTAATGGAGATATGGGAGATTATTTTAAACTTCCATCCATCAACAATCCAGATTATGATAAAAATGATCCTTATATTTTAGCTACGACTTATGATATTCGAGGTAAATATGAAGTCTTTAAACGCACTAATATGACATCAACTTCTTATTCAACCAATTGAACAATTAAAAGCAAAACAACTTTACCTGAAGGTGCTAAATTAGTTATGCAAATATCTTCTGGTCCTTATAATACAAGTGCTGATAATATGGTTAATAAAAGCGTCTTTATTTGGAATATACCTATTAACTGAAATAATAATCAAACAACTGAAAATTTTCAAACTGAAACTACAACATCATCATATAATGGTTCTATAAGTATCGATGGTGGTGTTAGTATATCATTTAGTATTTATCAAGGAAAAACTGATATTATTGTTAGAGGACGCAATGCGAACTCTACACCAGGTAAAGTAGAATTTTGGACTTATAAATAGGTGATAATATGAAAAAAATATTAACAAAAGAACAATTTGAACAACTTCTTCAAGAGACCCAAGATTGTGGTATTGAAGGAGAAATTATACATAACGATGACGGGACTATCACAATTGATGATACTCCCGATTATCAACTTATTAATAACAACGCTATCGCAGAGTTAAAACAAAAACTCTTTGATACTGACTATGTAATTAACAAAATTACCGAGGCACAATTACTCGGCAATAGTGTATCGGCAATTCTATCTCAATATAAAGATATTATTGACCAACGTCAAGCTTGACGCGATGAAATCAACAAACTCGAGGCACAAAACAATGAATTGAAAACTAATAATTAAACGTATCCTCTTTTATCTTCTTTCTTTCACCTGAGGAATTATTACTTCATTCGCGGGTTTAGTTATGATTACTATCTGCGCGTTAAAAGGCTCAGTTCATACCTTCCATGGTCGTTTATACGGCACAATAGGTAAAAGCTGAGGTGGTCTTGAACTAGGTTGCTTCTTTATTTGCGGCGAAAATGACCAATCAGAGCATTTATGTAAACACGAATGTGGACATGGTATACAAAACATTATCTTCGGTCCGTTCTTCTTACTTATTATCGGAATACCTTCTGCAATTCGTTATTGGTATCGTCGCCTAAAATATGAACGCCATGGATTAACTCCACCAACTGCCTATGATGACGCTTGGTTCGAATGACTAGCAACACATTGGGGCGACAAATATATTTTAACAGATAGAATTTAACCAAATAAAAAGACTCATTATGAGTCTTTTTTTAATACATTGAATTTGGTGTTAATCGAATATTTTCAAATACTAATTCTTTTAATTTACGCATTTTCTTCTTCATCTTCCTTTAAAATATTTACTATTAAATCTTTTTCTTCTGTATTTAATTCTTCACGCCACATTAATTTTTTAATAATAGTTCTTAGATTATTCATTCCAATAGTTAACAGTTCTACTTGCGACATAGTATCATAATACTTAGTTTTAATATTAATTAGTTTATTTATTAAATCGTTAGTATCGAAGATAATATCACTTTTATTTTCATTATTTTCTTTTTCATAAGAAAACTTATTAGTAATCTCTTGCATATCTGCTATATTTGGATTAATTGCTTTAGTTACTCCGCAGTGGTGACAAATAGGACAATCATACCAAAAAATCTCGTTTCCAGGATCACATTTATCTATTTTATATAGTCTAACTAATTCACCGCAACCAGTGCAACGTCCATATTTATATTTTAATTCCATAATTACTCCCTTCTAATAAAAAATACTTAATACCTTATAAATCGCGCTTTCAATTCTACCTCTTGCCGTGCGCGGAAACGCTTTATCTAAGAATACATCTTTGGCACTATTGCGCTTGAAATGTATTTTATAACAAAAATTATGGAACTTCCATTCTGCGATATAACTCGAAATTTTTCTTGTAAAATTATATTGTTTATAAAGCTCTAATCCCATTAACTCTTCCAAAAAGGCTCTTATTTCTTTGGTTTTCGTTAGCTTATAACTGTCGATGACTTCTATTCCATAGTCATAAAAACGAACCAAAAAACCTTTAAATTCAAACTCAACTTTAATGCCCATTAGTAAAAATACCTCTCATCATCGGAAACAATATACCCATCTAAAGCTTCTTTTTCAATTAACTCAATAGTCCAACTGTTAACCGCAAAAGAATAAGTAATTTCTTTATAATGTTCAGTATGGTTAAAATTACAAATAGTGCTGATTCTGTTCTTAGATAATCTAATCATATTCATTTCAAATCCTTCACGTGTAATTTGAGTTGGCACAATAATATCTTCACCGCAGTTAATAATTTTCATTTTATAAAGTTTCATAATTTATTTCTCCTTATATAATAAGTATACTATATTTTTGAGGCTATGTCAAGTAATTTTTCGCATAAATTAAAAAAAGGTTCACTTGAACCTTTCTTGGCACGCCCTGTAGGACTCGAACCCACACTTACGGTTTTGGAGACCGTCATACTCAGTTTTGAAGACTGATGTGCTTGCCTTTACACTAAGGGCGCATTAACGACTGCGGTGATAACCCCGCACTATTAACTTTTTTTCTTGTTTGCGTTTATATGGTTGCCAACCTTGATTATAACCATTTGGCGCGGCACAACCTAATTTATCAATTCAATACTTTTCACGCTCATTAAGCTCATTTCGACCGCAGTATTCAATTACATCTCAGCAGAAGTATCTGCTATATAGATTATAATCCTTCTGCATAGCCTTATTTTCATGTGTGCCACCACTTAATGCCGCGAAATGTTGATTTCGTCTCGTGTAAATATTTTGCGATTGACCTATATAAACTTTGCCATTATACTTATTGGTTATTTTGTAAATGCCGCTATATGAAACGTTGCGACCGTATTGTCCATATCCCATTAAATCACCTTGGCTACATGAATTAAAACGCAAATTGCTTTTATTAAACTTATCATAATCATAATATACCTCCTAGATATATTATACAACTTTTTCTAGGAGGTATCAATTTATGAAACCGTTTTCATAAAATTAAGGTCTAACTTTAGTAATTACAATCCAAGTATCTGGACGAATTTCCTCGCCAGCTTTATTTACTTTACCAGCTTTAAATTTCTTTTCACTTGATTTATAACCTGGATCTTGACGCACATCATTAATTTTATTATCTGCGTCTAATTCATCGTCATAAACATAAGTTTCTTTTGATTCAACGACATAAAAATCACCATCTTCACCAAGAGAAATCTTAGGTGCGATATCAGTTAAATTTTCGCAACTTTTTACATAATCAATAAATGTTTCTAATTTCATTTTAATTCTCCTTTAACAATTATATTATACGAAACTTTTTTCATTTTGTCAAGAGATTTTTTCTCTTCCGCGGCACTACTTACCGCTTGCTCCGAGTTTCCCGTCGCCGCGCTCGGAATTATGCGCGAACATTTTTTCCCATTCATAATCGCCTACTTGTGTTGAACCAATAGAAGGAAGTGGTATAACAACTGCTTGCGCAATACCTTTACATAATGGGTATAAAATTTTATCTTCATGTTTCTCTGTTTTCATAACACTATTGGTTAAAATAACAGGAATATTATTATCATTACATAAGCAAACGAAAATTTCTCCACGATAGCCGCTATCGATGACGCCGCAGTGAACGTGTAATCCAATGCTACCTGTTGAGCCGCGGTCGCAAACCATTAACCAAGCATTATGTAATCCCGCACATTGTAAACCAGTAGATAACATAATTTTTTCATGCGGCTTAATTACTGTGTCCATAGTATTAATGCTGTATAAGTCAAAACCTGCGTCTTCAACTCGTTTAGTAGGAATTCGCGCAACTTCAGTAAGTTTATGCCAAAAAATTATTTGGTCATAAATTGGTTTTTCCACAATAGAATGATTTTCCTTATCTATTGTAAATAATGGACCATTATAAGTTAAATCGAATTCATTTGCTTTTACTCCTGTATTTTTCCAATTCGCAGTAGTAAGTTTATCTCTTAAATCGTCTTTCATATTTTTCCTTTCTAATAATATTCTAAACTATCTAAATTTGTTCTTTGTTGGAAACCTTGAATTTGTTCCCAAGTGTTTTGATAAAGACTATATTGTCTAATACCATCCGCTGGTTGATCTTGCGGTTGAACAATAACTCTATTATCTTCTTCACTTATCTTTTGTAAATCTTTACCTTGTTTATATTGAGTAATCATAAAACGATAATAATTATCGTATTTTTGTAAAATTTTACCGTGTATGCCAATTTTTTCTATTCCATCGCGCACTTTTCAGCGCAATGTTGCGGTTTGGTCATTAATTTTTCAAGGTCTTGTATTATGAGAATAATCAACATTATATCCTAATCTTTGACTCTTTTGCGACTCTAAGAAGGTAAAAGGTCTTATCGCCGCGGCGCTTTGTTTACTAACCCATTGTGGATCTTTAACTTGATTAACAACCTTATTAAACATTTGTTGAGAAATAGCTTTAAAACCATCAAAGAGCGGTTTTATTGCGGGGTCAGTAGACTCAGAATGGTGTTTTCCCGCGGAACCCCAAGCAGTTCTGGCACTTTCAAATCATTCTACTTTTGTATCATATTCAATGTTCTTAATATAATACTTTCTTCTAATATTTCAATCAACTTTAATATTATTGTCAACAGTATCTCGATATTGTCTTTGAGACATTTTATTAATAATAGTAGTAATATCTTTACCTTGGAAAGTAAAAGTTCTACCCATACTTTCTATTGACACTGTTTGATTAATTACCGCTTCTTGAGTATATTTTTTACCCTTATAAGAGACAATTATACCCTCGATACTTTTTGCGACTTGATGCGCAATAGCTTTACTAACACGGTCTGCTAATATTTCTGCTAAAGAGCGAACCGCATCTCGCATATCCCAAACATCTTCAACGCGATTGATAATAATTCCTCCGCGGTCTTCAGGTGGTAAATTATTAAATTTTTCTATATAGTCTTTAATTCCTAAACTATGTCCTTTTGCTCCTGGAACTCCATTAGTTAAATCTCGTGCCAGATCATTCGCGAATTGGTCAATTGAATTTTCATCAAAAATAACTCTACCATACATACTATTATTTTTTGGCGCCGCCCACTTTAAACCATTAACTAAATGTCTTCAATGGCGTCGCACAGTAGCAGTTAAATTACTAGGATTAAAAAGATTATATGAGGCTTGTTCGATTATTGCCCTTACAACCGCATAACCTTCTGGATTTAATAATTTAGCAATATTATTTTTGTTATCAAAAGGTCTTACCACAATAGAAGTAAAATTTTTATTCTTAAGTGGTTCAGTTAACTGCAACTTCTTTAAAACATTTTCCACAATAGTGGAATTCTTATATGTAAAACTACATTGATAACCACCAATTTGAATGTTTTGCTTTGCGAAATTCGCCCAAGCAGTGTTTGGTTCAGTAGACATTAAGATATGACATATTTCTGCGAAGTTTAATTCTGCGTAATTTTCATCGCCATTATATTGTCATAATTGACTAAATTGTTGAAAGGCTTTATCGCCCAATCCATAATGCTCATAATCAAAATAAAAACGATAATATAAGCCACATAAACTGTGCTTGCGCATTAAGTCCGCGGCACCATCATGTGCAGCCGCATTATTAAGCCCATAAGCTACTCTTGCGTGGTCTAACATACGATTAAAAGTTTGGTTTGAGCCAGTATCTTGACCGACATAGCCATCCTTAATGACTGGTTGACCATTTTTTTTACCTGATTTATAAACATAATAGATATACATATAATCACCTAATTATATTATATCTTACAATTTTGTATCTGTCAAGTTTTCATACTCATCGCATGAAATAATATAATACCATCTACTAATTTCTAGGTCATTATTGCCGCAACTATTAAGTTTTTCATATTTTTTAGCAATTTTTTGCGGTAATAAATCAGCTACATAACCTCTTTTTATAGTACCTTTTGTATTAGGTAGATAAACGGTATAACGAGGATAACAATATTCTCCATTATCTTTTAATTTAAAGTCTTTAATGTGGCGGCGCAATAGAGAATAAACTTTATGATTTAATTTATCTTTATTCTTTTTCTCTTGCGCGGCTTCATTTCGCCATTTAATATAAGCCTTTTTGGCTTCTTTTTTGGAAACATAACATAAATTATAATCAACACCGCTATAATCACGATAAAATGCCAAATAAGGCTCTTTTATAATAAACTTAATCATCTCACTATAATCTGTTTCTTCTGCATTAGGGATTTGTTTAGTTGTTCCTATACAAGAGACACAAAATGCGGAACGACTTGGTTTAAATTTATCAATATTTTCTTCGTATTGCGCAAAAAGTTCACCGTTATTATAATCTTCTGAGATATTATCGTCCCACCAGATACCGAATAACCAACCTGGCGCTTGCTTAATTTTAAACTGCGCGACTTTACTTGAGCCACGATAAAAAATGAAATAACCATCAAAAAACTCTAAGTCATAAAAATCAACTTGTAAACCATTTGCCGCAAGTGCTTTTTGAATTCGGCGCATTATAAAAAGTGTGCAGAGTTCATTTCGTTCTCTGTCAAATAATTCTTTTTTAAGTCCAAATTTACTATCATCAATCACTACATTAGTGTTATAAATATTTTCATTAGACATATTCTTTTTTCCTTTCTACTTTATATATATATTATACCAAATTTTAATCGCTAAGTCAAGTAAAACCGCATAAAAAAAGCAGAATTTTCTTCTGCTTGCCTGCGGCTTTGAACCGCCTTATACAATATTGTTAAGCCAATATCTTAAAACTGCCTATACATCGCACCCCGGCTACTTACTCGGCAGCATAAGCCTTGAATACCATCCTACCACGAATAGTATTCTCACCTAAGCAATAATATTATACACCATTTTCGCCGCAAAGTCCAAATTAAAAGCGCGATTATTTCGCGCCCGTAGATTTGATTTCCTTTAAATACAAAAGCATATCATTATAAACTTCTTGAGCATAACTATGTAATGCTTCCTCTTTTGCAGTAGTTGAAGGTTCTTTAAATGCTAAATCATAAAGCATTTTGTAATGATCTCCTTCGGCTTCTGCTAAACGAATAAAAGTTTCATTATGACTTTCTTTATACATATCTAAGTATGTATAAAAATCTGCCTTTTCTTCAAACATTCTACTGATTATTTCTTTCATATCCACCATATTCTTTTTCCTCTGACCAGCGAGTCATTGCGTCATAGAAACCATCTTCTTCTTTAAAGACAAAAACAGTTTCGTTTTCGCAGTCTCTTTTTGGTTTTAATTCAACAATAGTATAACCACTATGTAATAACCATTGCGCTAATTGTGGACTAAATATTAATTTTGTTTTCATTATATCTGACTTTCTTCATATTCTTTTTTAAATTTTTCTATTTTCTCATTTACTTCTTGCTTTGTAAAAGCGGTTAGTTGTTCTGTGTCTATTTTTCCATTTATCATAAAAGCACTAATATAAGGGTCAATATAACGAATAACATAATCACTTACAGTATCACTAAACATATTAAGGACAGGAAAAGCTGCCATTAAATTACCAATTTCACGTCGCACAGCATTATATAATATCTCTTTATCTTGTGGCATTTACTAAATCCTCTAATTCTTTGAGTTGTTTTTGTAAAGCCGCATTTTCATTTTTAATTTTTGCCATATCATCCGCAGTGTTAGTGCGGAAACGACCTCTAGCATTGCGCAAAGCTACTAAGACTTTTTCTGCGCTTGCACCATATTTTGAATTTGCAAATTGCAATCCAAATTGGTCTAGTAAAAATGCGTTAAATTGTTGTGCGTAAATTAGGTTAGCTTGTTGATATTCTGTATCTTGTTCAATAAATTTTCTCTCTTCTTCTGAACAAACACTTCATTCATCTGTAATATCGTTAAATACGGTTCTATAAGATGGATAAGGAGTGTTGCGCATATCTGCTAAACGTTGGTAGACATCGGGAGTATTATTATTTCCAAATGTATTGCCAAATAAATAACCTTGATTATTCATATTGATTCTCCTATAAAAAAGAATCGGTTAAGAGAAGCGATTAAGCTACGGTCGCAGTAATTGTGCCGAGTAAATCGCCGTTAATATCACTTACGGTGATAACAGATGTGCCTGCGGCGACACCTGTAATAGTTAGAACGCCATTAGTTAATACAGCAGTTGCTGCTGCCGCATTAGAACTTGTAGCAGTTGCCGCATTAGTAATTGTATATTGAGCAGTAGCACTAACAGCAATTTGAACCGCACTAATGAGCGGTGTAATGCCATTAACAATAACTTCTTTAAGATAACGATTTTTACTTGATGCGGTGATTTCTTGTGTTGCGGCGCTAGGGTCCACAACTACACTTTCAGGAACTTTACCCCATAATAACCAAGAATAAACAGGAGTATTTTGAGTATCTTTACAAAATTGTTTTGCGTAATTATATGGAGTAATGAAAGGAATACTTAAAATATCCATACTCTTACCTCCTATTTAGTGACAACTGGTGGGCAAATACTTGAAGCAGGTAAAACTAATTTACCTGGAATAAATGTTGAGTTAACATAGCTAATAATTGCGGCATCAGATAATTCATTTAATTGTTTATTAAATGCCATTTGCATATTAACTTTATCTTGGCAACAGTCAATCTTATTATTTGTAATGCGGTTTTCATATTCAAGAGCTTGAGTATTTAATGCAGTACGTTTATCTAAGTCAATCATAAAGCCATACATTTTTTCTAAATTAGTTGTAATTCTTTCGTCCAATTTGTTATAACTTTGGACTCCTGCTTTATAAACTTCAATACCAACTTTATCTGCATAACGTTCAGCAGATTGTTGAGCTAATGCGCTCTCTAATTCGCCAATACGACCTTCAAAACTTTGACAGTAATGATCTACATCACGGCCACCATTAAAATTAAATAGCCCTGTGCCATTTTTACCATTAGCCCATAATAAACCAGCTAATGATGTGCCGATTATACCTAAAGTTAAACCAGCTTTTGCGACCCCGCTTGAGCCTCTTGTTTCATCCATATTTTGATTACCTCACAATTGACTCGGCTATGTTTAGAAAATCCGTCTGCGCATACAAAATTTTCACTATATTAATTATCTATCATAGATAACAAAAAAGACGGCACGATAAATATTATGTTTCGTATCCGTCTATTTGCGTATCTTCTTCTTCTTACATATATATTATGAACCAGAAAAACCGCAAAATCAAATTTGGACTTATGCATGATTTTTAACCGCGCATTTGATATGTATCAAAGTTCAAATATAAAATCAATTAATGGTGGAGTATGAGGGAATTGCACCCACTCAGACCGCAAGGCTCTAGTTTTACAGACTAGTGTGTCTACTTTAGCACGCTAATACTCCATATGGTGGGTCAAGAGAGACTCGAACTCTCACGCTTTCGCAACAGTTTCTAAGACTGTCATGTTTACCAATTACATCATTGACCCATTGGCGACGAGATAGGGATTTGAACCCCAGAACGACTTGCGCCGTTATTAGTTTTCAAGACTAACGCAATCAACCAAACTCTGCCATCTCGCCAAATAAATATGGTGGGCGGGGTGGGACTTGAACCCACAAGGTTTTTCAACCGCGAGATTTTAAGTCTCGTATGTTTACCACTTTCATCACTCGCCCATTGGAGTCCCATATCGGAATCGCACCGATATTTCCTGCTTGGAAGGCAGAAGTATTAACTATTATACGAATGAGACATTGGTGATCTGTATGCGGTTTGAACGCATGACCCCTTGATTAAAAGTCAAGTGCTCTACCAGCTGAGCTAACAAATCAAATAGGCGTTTAGTTCCAATTGGACCACGACGCCCTAACGACTTCCATTGAAGCCGCTGTGCTTGCCTCGCGACAATCTGATATCGTCCCAAGGGGACATACCACCTTATTAATGATAGCTTCAACTAATTGCTTATCGCGAATCCGCAATTAATAAAACCGCTTTGTGTAAGTCTGAAAACACTTAGCTATCCGTATTTTCTAGATGGCTGGGGAGGGTGGGTTCAAACCACCGCATCGAGGATTCAAAGTCCTCTGCCTTATCACTTGGCTACTCCCCAATAATGGTCCGGAATGACGGATTCGGACCGCCGACCTTCTGTGCCCAGGACAGACGCGCTACCAAACTGCGCTAATTCCGGATTGGTTGCCGCACTCGGTAATGCTCCGAGCTAATAGAGGTATGAACTCTACTTCGTCCTTGACTATACGGCAATGGCGATGGATAAAGGATTTGAACCTTTGCGCGAATTTCTCCGCCTAACGCGTTAGCAATGCGTCCTCTTCAACCAAACTTGAGTAATCCACCATAATAAAAAATCCTAACTCAAACAAGTTAGGACGTAGGAGGGAAATTTATATGAAAATATATTCTTACGGTTAACTTTTTGAGTATATTAAAACGCCACAGTAGAGACTGCTAAGTTGTAAACTAGGTTGATAAGACATTAATTTAACTAACATAATTTATTCTCCTTTTGCGTTTTAACCGCTAACAATTAGCCATTGCTCCCGACGAGTCAATGTTTCCAGTAGCGCCACGTGGAGGCTTGTTAATGCTACTTTGAATAGTTCCGTTTATTTTGTCAAGTCCTAGTTGACACCGCGGTGGAACGATTAAACACCCGCCAAGTGAATAGATAACTCGCGTTGTTATCACATTTTTACTTCTACCGAAGCCTTAAGGTTTACCGCCGAATTCAGATACTCTCCTATCGGGTATTGTTAGATTAGTGAAAACAGACACGCCACGTGAAGGCTCTAACTTGTGTCCAAGCGGAAATACTTCCGCCGCACCGAATTATGTGGTGCTTATATTTAAGGAAGGAAGGAAAGATTAAGGACAATTTAATTGCCCTTTGAAAAATATAAATTAGCTGACCTTCGCCATACGACTATTACTAATGCTTTTATTAACCTATATTCACTTTAGACTGAGCCAAAAGGAGCTACCTTCAGACTTCTAAAATGCCTTACGGGAACAATAGAAAGGACCGATACCTTTCAACTTTCACGGAGCTTCAGTATTTCTTAATATGATTTAAGCAACCTAAAAGCAAAATTCACTTGATTTAATAACCAACTGGGCATTCCGCTACTCGCACTAATCATTTTTATTATAGAACGTTGCCGTTCAAAATCAAGCCCAAGTCTTATTTTTGAGATACCTAGACCTTACTTTCTCAAGGTAAAATCTTGTGGTGGGTCGTATCACTACGTTGCCACTTATCGACCTAAAAATGATTATGGTTTAAAGTAATTAACCACTCGCAACATAATCTTCAACCTTTCTTTTAAAGGATAACTTCTTCATCACTTTGGAAGTTTTCAATACTTTGCGCAATATCTCACGCATTTCTGTCTTTAAAGATTCGTCTCAGCCAGGAAGCAATCCTTCTTCACTGAGTTGCTATTTATATTTTTCAAAGAACAATTAAAGGTTTTTAACCTTAACAAATATATTATACAATATATTTTTGGAAAAAGCAAGAAATATTTTCACTTTCTATTGCTAATTTATTATAGTCAAGAGTAGTGTAAAAACAAATTTGGAAAGGAAGTGGGAATGACCACTACTCAAGACTTGGTTGCCAAGGTTGGAGTCGAACCAACGACCTTCAGGTTATGAGCCTGACAAGCTACCACTGCTCTACTCGGCGATAAAGAAGGGCTTTCGCCCAACAAATGATTTATGACTTGTAGAAATCTTTTCAAGCCGCCCCGCATTGCAGTATTAAGACTATCACTAATCTAATTATCTCCTACGAGAAATACTACCACCATCGGCTTCCTTTTGCGCTTCAGGGTCTTTTTTATTGTCTATACACACAGTTTCAATCTGTTGTCCTACGCCTACTTTAACGTTCTTTTCAGCACAATCATAAATCTTTATTAAGTAAAATTGGTTAATCTAGCGACACCACGTAGAGGTTCTTAACACTATCGCCGCAAGAGTGTTATGATTTGACAAGGTCAACACTCAATATCCTTCGGTAAGAATAACTTTTCTTTTTTCTTTTCTTACATATATATTATACTAAACTTTTTTGATTTTGTCAAGATAATTTTTCTTAAAGTCTAGTAATCTTCGTTAGATTTATGTTTTCTTTTGCGGCAATACTTAGTCTTATCTCTAAATACTGCAGCTCTATTTGCCTTTTGAATGACAAAATGCTCATAATTGCGCATTTTTACTTTGAAGACTTTTACCGTAGGTGAACCCGCGGAATCAATTGAAGTCTTATCAATTACTTTAATTTTTCTTTCCATACCTTACCTCTTTCTACTGCATAATGGTGGACCGTATGAGAATCGAACTCATAACATTACATTGCAGGTGTAATAGTATCCCTTTTACCTAACAGCCCATAAAACACGCCTAAATACTTCAGGCGCGAAAATGAGAAAATATCTCAAGTAGGCAATATGAAGATCTCCCCAATAGACCTACTCAATGACTTAATTTAAGCCGACTTGAAGATACGATTTCAAGTCGACTGCACCTACGACAATATAAGAAGAATAAGAAATGTATATAAAATACACCATATAGAAGGAAAGAAAATATCGTAGATGCTTTTGTTATTTTCTCCTTATATTCATATTATACTAAATAATTTAGTATTTGTCAAGATATTTTTTCATTTTTTTTGGAGCGGAATGTCGGTAATGCTCCGACGACTAGACATTGGCAATGTCTCGTTTTGCTTTTAAACTAATCCCGCAATGGTACCCGAGGATAGTAATGCTCTATCGTATTGCGATTATCAGTCGCACGCTCTACTTTTGAGCTACACGGGTAAGGTGAGGGTTAACCCTCTAATCTATATCTAAAACGTGAGAACAAATCATTACTCTACTCACGTCGGATAAATCGCCATAATTTTTATCATAGCAATCTTTCACTAAACCGCTATCAAAATGACAGCACATACCAAGAGTTTCACCTTTCTTAAATAAAGTGAAGTAGTCAGTATCGCCAAGCGGTACATCGTGCCTATATTGTTCATAAAAATCTCTAATAGTTTTTATTTTACTATTGTCAATTTTTGTGTATTGTTTAGGTTTTCCACCGCAATCTTCAACTAATCCGCGGCGCACCATAGCAGTCATACTAGCAGGAGCAACTCCTAAATCTTTGGCGGTATAACGCACACCCGTTTCCATTTTATCATAGATAACTAAATACTTATCTGCCATAATATTTCCCTTTCCTAATAACTGTCATAGAAATATATTCTATAACTATCTTCTGATTTATTCATTTTCTTTAAGACATTTAATGCTTTAACACATCTTTTGACATTATCAATATAATTTTTACCGCACTCTTTCCAAGTCCAGATAGAATTATCATTCTCATCCCACCAATGTGGATTTAAAATCTTTCTTAATGCTTTTGTTAAATCAAACATTTCATCAATAGATAAATCATATTCATAAATATCGCCATCTACAGTATGACCTTTCTTTCTTAAAAAGTCAAATATCTCTCCACGAATATTCCAACATTTACGCCAATATAATAAGTCAATATCAAAAGTATTTTCATCTTCTACAACATAAGTGTTGTCATTGAACTTATTTAAAGTTGCAATTTCCTTTTCAGTAAATTTATCTTTTCTTAATCTTAAAGTAATTCCATTGTCTAATCCCATAATCTATTTTCCTTTCTTTGATAAATAATCTTCTTTATTTATCTTACATATATATTATATAATATTTATGCGGCTTTGTCAAATAATTTTTCACTATAAGTCGCATTATTTTTCAATCGCCATTTTCTTCTCTTTTTGAAGTTTGTCAAACTTAGTATGCGCTGCTTGACACATATAAGTAATATCAAATGGCTTCATTTCAATTTGCTCTACTGAGACACAACGTCCACGCTCCCAATTCTCTTCTGTATAATCATGAACATGTCCAAAGATATTAAAATAGCCTTCTGGTATTAATTCGTGTGGCATTGGTTCGTGGCTTAAAAAAATATAATGCCAAAGCAAAATTGGTCCATCATATACAGCTTCAAATCCTGCCTTAACATATTCTGCACTCTTGATAACGTCATGGTTGCCACGCACAAGATATTTATGACCGTTTAACGCGCCAATTAAATTAATCAAGTTGTCATTCATTTTACGGTCTAAGGTAAAATCGCCTAAGACATAAACTTTATCATCTGCCTTAACAGTGTCATTCCATCGAGCAATAAGAATGTTATCCATTGCTATAATAACTTTTTTATCTGTATCGTCAAAATCAACGAGTTCAGGAAAAATTTCATCAATATATTTTCTACGTGTTGGACAATACTTAACTATATTGCGGTGCCCAAAATGTGTATCCGCTATAACAAAAGTTTTATTCATACTACCTCCTACTTGAATTTTATAATCCCATCTCCATTTAAGGTTTTAGATTGATAAATATACCCCAAATCTCCACCTGTTAAATCACGAGCGCCAACACCCATAATTAATAACGTGCCATAGATATACTCATCTGAGTGCTTAATGTGCGCGATAGGTAAGCCTTCTATACATTGTTCTTGATAATAAATACGATAATCTTGGCAGTTAGAGTCATTATAACCGTATTGTAAATCTTCATAACCATAAGTAGTTATATTTCTAATACCAGTGCCAAAGATATCTGTAATAACGTGATTAGTTCCTAAGTCAAGGTCAATAAAATTCACTTCACCATTTTTAACAATAATACAACGACAAATTTTATCATCATTCATATTAATAACCACCTTTCGCACTTTGACCAAGTGTTTCCGCCATTTTAGCACGGCTTTCATCACTCACTTCGCCAAATAATTTATTTAATACATAACCTTCTACTGCGCTATAACACGCATGTCTAACATAAGCCTTCGAAGCCGCGCATTCACTTTTACAATAACTTTTGCGGCGACAAAGACTACAGTCTCCTTGTAATTTCCATTGTTCATTTCTTTCCATATTAATTTCCTTCTTTCTTTTTACATATATATTATACAACAAAATGGCGGTTATGTCAAACTATTTAACCGCCTTAATCAAAAATGTTTTCATGGTGCCTGAACCTTGAGTCGAACAAGGATTTCGGGTGTTTCAGACCCGCACATTAACCGCGTCTGTCATCCAGGCATTGGCACGGAGTAAAGGAATCGCACCCTTATTAACGGTTTTGGAGACCGTGGCTCTACTATTAAACTAACTCCGCAAAAAGACTGAGTTAATTACGCTCAGCCCTATTTTATACATTTTACATATGTAATGGAATTTCAACCAGCAATACTGTCTATTAGGTATACCATACCACTCTTGATATGGCGACATTTAATATCATACCACTCTTAATATGACAACTTCTAATGCCCTATTTAAACAATTAGCGGATTATTTGTAGCAATTAGCACCTCAAGATAGCTATTCTCAAGTGTGAACCCTACTTATTCACCGCCGTCCAAACAAATTTATGTATAGTTTTTACTTCGGACTTATTTTTTTAATGATATGCTATATATTGCCACCGCATATCAGGTGGGATTTTCTTATGGAGTTTACTGTCTCCAATTAAATTGAAGTTTGTGGTTCTTCAGCTAAGGGTTAACAACCACTAAGAACCCATTGTTTTCTGCGGCAATCCGCAACAGTTTTCCTTACGCCTGCTACTGATAAATCGGTCTGTTCTTCTGCCATTAACTTCAAATTGGCACACGTGAGACTGCCCGTGTATGCGTCTTCACTTACACTGTAAGTTTGGATTACGTATCCAAGCCAGTTTTATTATAAAACTGCGCAAACTATTTTGAACGTTCAGCAATACCAGACATGCTCGGCGGGTTTAAAGAGTTGTCCTTCTCTTGGTATCCCGTAAAGGAGTCGAACCTTTATTGTTGGTTTCGTAGACCAATTTCCTATCCATTGAAAGAACGAGATAATTGACTACTTCGCGGTTCGCTTCGCCTTACGCTCCGCTGCCGCGTCAATAGTTTCACGATGAATAGAGATTACTTTTGAAAAAGCGCCATTTTTAATAAGAGTCTTAAGAGATACAGGAGTGTAATTAATTTGCTCTGCGCAGACATTTATACCTTCACTCTTATGAGTATGAACGTGTCCGTGAATATTAACCATATGCGGAACCGCAATAGGCTCATGAGAAAGAACAATTTTATCACTAATAGTTAAAATTCCTTCATATACCTCATCAAACAATTTATTGTCATAAGTAATAATTACCGCACCGTTATAATCAGCCTTGCCAACAATACACTCAGATGGATAATAATCAATATTCTCTGGTGGTATTGCGAATTGAGTAATATTTCTCAAATATTTAGTTCTGCCTTTGTCGTGATTACCCATAATCAAAACTTTATAACCACGAATTTTGCGGACCCAACTAAGATCTCCGATGTCGCCGCACAAGACGATAGTATCATTTTTACCTAATACCGAGTTAATTCTCTTTAATTGTTCAGCATCAGTTATACCTCTGATTTTATTCATATACTTATCACCAAAGTGAGGGTCTGAATAAAAATAAACTGAACCGCCGTGAAACCAATGTTCAAACGGCTTATATAAGATATTTTCCATATTAACCCTCCTTTCACTTGTTAATAATTAGCTTTTCTATATAATTCAATTAAATCTTTTGCATATCCAACCAGTTCTTTAAACTCATTAAATTTTTTACCTTTAAGTTCAAAAGTTCTAAATAAGAAATCTTCATAAATAATATCTTCGCCATTTGGTTTAATAATACCAACTATAAAATACATATTACTAAATTTAGCTTTCTGTTTAATATAGATACCCTTTATTAATGGCAAGCTTTCAAATACAAACTTATTATTTTTAATACCTTTAAATTCTTTAATAGGTTCTAATCTAAAGTGAGAAAAATTCGCATTAATTAAATCAAGAATTTTATCTTTTAACATATCTAGTACCTATTAATCATTGTCGCTAATTCTTCTGATTTGAATACAGAAATCAAGTAAATCTCTCGCATATCCAACTGCTTCTTTAAATTCATTAAAACATTTAGCATCAATAATATCAAAAGTTCTAAAAGCACAGTCGTCATAAGTAAAATCTTCACCATCTGGTCTAATAGTGCCAACTACAAAATAACTATCATGTGTTTCGGCTTTCTTTTCAACATTAATACCTTCGATTAATGGCAAGGTTTCAATTGAGTCTTTTTCACCTTTAATTAACTTATCAAAGTTTTTAACACGCGTAATAGGTGTTAATCTAAAATGAGAAAATTTCGCATTAATCAAATCCATTATTTCTTTATCTTTTAACATAACTTTTCCTCCTTAAATAAATCTTTCTTTTTCTTTTTACATATATA
>ERZ1034992.298-NODE-298-length-29545-cov-35.875653_pt1 | contig 29545 bp, 31 predicted proteins | sample MGYA00520695_ERZ1034992 | MGnify/ENA primary metagenome ERZ1034992 (study PRJEB33766, sample SAMN09781778) | gut metagenome | biome: gut microbiome | host: Homo sapiens | place: Madagascar | study: EMG produced TPA metagenomics assembly of the PRJNA485056 data...
CCCTTAGGAGGGGTTTATTATATCCATTTAACTACGGAAGCGTTTTATAAGTTGCAAAAAAGATTTTATCGTTTTGCAACTTGTTTGTCAAGGAATCGACGGGCGAAAAGTCTTTGTCGGATTTCTTATTTCAGATAAATGGACGCGTTGGTTGCGGCAATCGCGCCGTCCGCCGCCGCCGTTGCGAGTTGGCGGATACGTTTGGTACGGCAGTCGCCCGCGACGAACAATCCGTCGGTTCTGGTCGTGCCGTCTTCGCCCGCGACGATATATCCGTTTTTGTCGATGTCGACGAAGTCTTTGAAAGCGGCGTTGTCGGGGATTTGCCCTATCGCGATAAACACGGCTTTTACGGGCAGACGGAATTCCGATTTATCGACGGTATTTTCAAAAACAAGCCCCGAAAGTTCGCCGCCGTCACTTAAAAACTCTTTCAGCGAAAGGTTGTGATAAATCGCGACGTTATCTTTTGTCATAAGGTTGTCGACGTGGGCTTTGTCCGCAAAGAATCTGTCGAAAAGCGTGCAAACGTGGACTTTTTTGCAATAATTCGTCAAAAACAGCGCGTATTGCAAAGCGGTGTTCGCGTCGCCGATGAGCGCGACTTCTTCGTCCTTGTAAAACGCTCCGTCGCACAGCGCGCAATAAGACACACCGTGACCGATAAGTTCGTCTTCGCCGGGGACGCCGATATGTCTTGCGCTTGCGCCGGTTGCGATGATGACGGATTTCCCTTCGTGCGCGCCGTAGTCGGTAAGAACGGTGAAGACGTCGCCGTCCTTTTTAAGTCCGGTGACCTTTTCCAGCTCGAAATCCGCGCCGTGGTGCATAATCTGTTCAAACAGTCTGTCGGAGAGTTCCGCCCCCGAGATTGCGGTAATCGTGGGGAAGTTTTCGACGCGCGGCGAAAGCGAAATCTGACCGCCGACGGTTTCTTTTTCCAACACAAGGACTGTTTTGCCGTTTCTTAAAGCGTTGAGGGCGGCAGTCATGCCTGCCGTCCCCGCGCCTATGATAATTACATCGTAAATCATAAATTATTTTGCGTTTTCAACGAATTTTTTAATGAAACTCGCGTTTTCGTAGCGGTCGTAGCCCTGTCCGTTTGCGACGAGCATAGTGGGGGCTTTTTTGACGCCGTATTTTTGGGTAAGGTCTTTCTGATCTTCCGCGTCGATGACGGTGTATTTGATACCTGCTTTATCGAGCATCATTTTTGCCATTTTGCAGTTGGGGCAGGTTTTCGTTGTGAACAGCAGGATTTCGCCGTCGTTCTTTTTGAAGTTGGGATCTGCCTGCACTCTCACGTCCTGTTCGCCGCAGCAGGTATCGCTGACGATATGCTGGTTTACGCCGTGATACGAAGAGTTTGCGATGTCGTAAGTTTTCCTTTGCGAGAACTCTTGCAGTTTGCCGTCGTTCCAGTTCTGTACGGGGCGATAGTAGCCGGTGATACGGCTGTAAACTTCGGCGGGTTGTCCGCATTTGGGGCACTTGAAGTGTTCGCCCGAGATATAGCCGTGCTCTTTGCAGATGCTGTACGTCGGCGAGATGGTGTAATACGGCAGTTTATAGTTTTCCGCGATGGTTCTGACAAGTTTTGCCGTGGATTTCCAGTCGGGAAGTTTTTCGCCGAGGAACGCGTGGAATACCGTGCCCGAAGTATACAGCGTTTGGAGTTCGTCCTGCACGTCGAGCGCCGAGAAGATATCCGCGGTGTATCCGACGGGAAGATGCGAGCTGTTGGTGTAGTACGGAATATTGTCGTTTTCGGAAGCGGTGATGATGTCGGGGAATTGCGCCTTATCGTGTTTTGCAAGACGATAGGAAGTGGATTCCGCCGGGGTTGCTTCGAGGTTGTACAAATCGCCGTATTGTTCCTGATAATCGGAAAGTCTTTCGCGCATATGGTTGAGGACTTCTTTTGCGAATTCCTGCGTTTCGACGTTCGTCAGGTCTTTTCTGAGCCATTTTGCGTTGAGCCCTGCCTCGTTCATGCCGACAAGACCGATTGTCGAGAAGTGGTTGCTGAACGTGCCGAGATAACGTTTGGTGTAAGGATAAAGCCCTTCTTCCAGGAGTTTGGTGATGACGTCGCGTTTGACTTTCAGGCTGCGCGCGGAGATGTCCATCATCTTGTCAAGGCGGCGATAGAAGTCCGCCTTATCGGTTGCGAGATACGCGATTCTGGGAAGGTTGATGGTCACGACGCCGATAGAGCCCGTGCTTTCGCCGCTGCCGAAGAATCCGCCCGATTTCTTGCGAAGTTCGCGAAGGTCCAGGCGAAGTCTGCAACACATACTTCTGACGTCCGAAGGCTCCATATCGCTGTTGATGTAATTCGAGAAGTACGGAGTGCCGTATTTCGAGGTCATTTCAAACAGGAGTTTGTTGTTTTCGGTTTCCGACCAGTCGAAGTCGCGGGTGATGGAATACGTGGGGATAGGATATTGGAAACCGCGGCCGTTGGCGTCGCCCTCGATCATGATTTCGATAAAGGCCTTATTGACCATATCCATTTCTTTTTTGCAATCCTTGTATTTGAAGTCGCACTCTTTGCCGCCGACGATTGCGTTGAGTTCCGCCAGATCGTTAGGAACCGTCCAGTCAAGCGTGATGTTGGTGAACGGAGCCTGCGTACCCCAACGGCTGGGCGTGTTGACGCCGTAAATGAAGGATTGTATGCACTGCTTTACTTCTTTATAAGAAAGGTTATCGACTTTGACAAACGGCGCAAGATACGTGTCGAATGAGGAAAAAGCCTGTGCGCCCGCCCATTCGTTTTGCATGATGCCCAAAAAGTTTACCATCTGGTTGCAAAGCGTGGAAAGATGCGCCGCGGGGCTTGACGTGATTTTGCCGCGGATTCCGCCAAGACCTTCCTGAATAAGTTGTTTCAGCGACCAACCGGCGCAGTAACCGGTGAGCATCGACAAATCGTGGATGTGAATATCGGCGTTTTTGTGAGCGCGTGCGATTTCTTCGTCGTAAACTTCCGAAAGCCAGTAGTTTGCGGTGATTGCGCCGCTGTTGCTGAGAATAAGTCCGCCGACGGAATAAGTGACCGTGGAGTTTTCTTTCACGCGCCAGTCTTCAAGATGGACGTAATTGTTGACGACTTCCTTATAGTCAAGTATCGTCGACTTCATATTACGGATCTTTTCACGTTGTTTTCTGTAAAGAATGTACGCCTTCGCAACGTCGGTGTAGCCCGATTGTTCAAGGACGTGCTCGACGCTGTCCTGGATGTCTTCGACGTGGACGAGATTGTTTTCAATCTTACTTTCGAAATCGGCGGTAACGCGGAGCGTCAACATGTCGATGATTGCGGGAACGTACTGCTTGTTCTGCGCCTCAAACGCTTTGGTAATGGCGACAGAGACTTTGTTAAGATCAAAATCGGTTATTTTACCGTCTCTTTTAATTACCTGATACATTTTCCTCATTTCCTTTATATTTTCTTTTGTTGATTTCTTTATACTTAACGACGTCGTCGTTTTGTTTTCTTATTCGATGTCCCTTCCGTACGAAGTACTTATGTCATTGCAAGAATCAATCGCCTGTTCTCTTCCGTGCAATGCACTTATGTCATTGCGAGCGCAGCGTGGCAATCTCCCGGAAGGGTTACCTTATTCCCCTATGTCCTTTAATGCCGGATTTGTCGTGTTGATAAGGTCAAACTTCCTTTCTCTGCTCCAACCTTTGATTTGTTTTTCACGCATTATTGCGTCGTTTATGTTCCCGTATTCTTCAACGTACACGCATTTCGTTACGTTATATTTGTCGGTAAAACCTTTCAGAATATGGCTTTTATGTTCCGCCACTCTTCTTTCTATATCGTCGGTGATGCCCGTATACAATACCGTATTGTCCACGTTTGTCATTATGTATACGTAATATGTTTTCATTATTCGGTGTCCCTTCCGGGAGATTGCCACGTCGCTACGCTCCTCGCAATGACATTAAATTTTGTTATGCCGTGTAGCGTGTTCTTAATTTTGTACCTTACAATCGGTGCAAGATTTTGCCGTTTTATCGTTTTTGGGCACAAAAAGGGGAGTTTCCCGTGAAGATTCTTTGAAAAATCCAAGCGGATAACACCCTGACATATCGCTATTGCGAGTACATTCATAATAACACGCATAAATGCACGTGTCAATTGTTTTATATCAATATATTGATTTGATTTTTTAACCGCACCACAAGATATTGTGGTATGCCAGACAAAAACAATCCGAATCGTGGTCAAGACGCCGTATTTTTGACAAATACCTCGTTACACTCGCGGCTTAGACATAGAGTATTAACCCGCTCGCGTGCCTTGTCTTTGCCTAAAAATACGGCGTCGGACTCGCACGCGACCAAATTTGTCGATATTTTCGATGATTTTTGGAAAAAGCGAACGCAGTTGTACTTGATTGTACTACAAGTGAGCCTTTGCCGAAAAGCACGGAAATTGCGACAATTTGGCAAGATTCGTATTGTTCTTGTCTGGCATCAGTCTATGCCGCGAATTTCAATTTTATCGACTTTTCCGTCGAAAATCGGCAATATTTCTTCCATTTCCTCCCTTGTCAGCCCGTGAAGTGTCTCGTCAATCAGATCGCCGCTGTCCTTAAATGCTTGAAGATAATATTTTTTCGCGCCCGAGATAAGGTCGGCGACGCCGTAAAACGAGTTTTTGTCGTTAAATTCGCGGACGACGGTCGTGCGGAATTCGTAATCGACGTGGTCTTCAAGAAGGTACTTTACGCTGCGTTTTATTTTTGCGGTGTCGTAATTTTTTATGCCGACGGACATGCCGTAATTTTCAGGGCTGTTTTTAATGTCCATCGCGACGTAGTCCACCGCCCCTTCTTCGACCGCGCGGATCAGCATATCGGGGTGCGTGCCGTTGGTGTCAAGCTTCACTTTGTACGAAAGCGACTTTACCTTTTTCATAAAGTCGATAAGGTCGGGGTTGAGCGTAGGCTCGCCGCCGGTGATACAAACGCCTTCCAGAATGCCCTGTCGCTTTTTAAGATACGCGAATATTTCGTCTTCGGGGATAACGGGTTGTCCCATCGGATTTTCGACAAGACTCGCGTTGTGACAAAACGGACAACGGAAATTGCACCCGCCCGTAAAAAGCGTGCATGCGGTAAGCCCCGGATAGTCCAGGAGCGTCAGTTTGTTAAGCCCGTGAATAATCATTCTTCTTTGCCCTTTTTTGTTTGTGATCGGATTACCGATATTTATTATAAGTATACCCCGAGCGCGCGCTTTTTCAAAGCGAAATACAACAAAAACAAACGGGCGCGGTCAATGAAAAATCGTTGACATATTTTTCTTACACGCGTATAATATGCTTATCTAAATATATTTGGAGGATTTAGTTTATGAAAAAGAACCTTGGCAAAATTCTTGCCGTTATTCTTGTAGTTGCACTTCTTGCAACCGTACTTTGCGCTTGCGTACCTTCTAAATTCACGAAAGCCGAATCAAACCTTAAAGACAACAATTACGTCGTTACCGTTCTCGAAAACGGCAGTGTTGTAAACGCTGCTAATGTCTTTGCCAAAACTGCCGCTGCTGCTTTTGACGTTACCATGACCGGCAAATGCGACAACGTCGTTACCGGCGTAAGCAAAGACGGCAAACAAAGCGTTACCATTTACTACTTCGACAATGCGAAAGACGCAAGAGCTTTCAACAAAGCTTACAAAGCACAAGTTAAGAAAGCTAAGGATGAACTCAAAAAACAAAAAGACGCCGGCAAGATCAGCGAGGACGATTACAAAAAAGCTCTTGAAGATATGAAAAACAACAAATTCGGCGTTTCCGGAAAAGCTTTCTACGCCGGCACCAAAGCAGCTGTTAAGGCTTGCAACTAATTAACGAACAACAAAAAAGAATCACCGAGCAATCGGTGATTTTTTTTGTGCTTTTCTTTCGTCCTTAACCGACGTCCGTCCGCACTAGTTTTACAAGGATTCCTTATTAAAAAGATTAAAAAGCCCACGCAAGATACTGTATAATGGGCCCCGACGGGATACTGTGTACCCGTTGGGAAAAGGAGTATGCGAGCGTAAGACAGACATTTGTCGCTTGCGACGATTGTCTGGTCAAGAATGAAGCATACGACGCGGAGGAAAAGGCGCAAACAAGCATAAGAGTGAGCATTATCGCGCGCGATAATGCGATTTCAAAATCAAGATAGGGGTCCCCAAAAGATACTTTTGTACTTTTGGGGAAAAGGAATAAACAAGCAAAAGACAAACGATTGTCGCTTGCGACAATCGTTTGGTCAAAAGCGCAGTTTATGACGCGTGCGCCTATAAGTCGTCCGCATCTTGCGTGGGCGTTTCAAGCGGCTCGTACGTTTCAAAAGTCATAAGCGCGGGGAAACAGCCGTACATTCCAAGCGGATCATACATATTCGGCGCAAACGCCGCCTGATTGATTTCATTTTTACTTTTCAATGATTTCATAAACCCTCCGCCCTTTATTCTGTGCAAAACGGAAAACTCTATTCGCCTCAAAAAAGACAATTCCCGCCTTTTATAGGCGGGAATTTAAATTGGTTGCCCTTTGTACGAAGTACTTATGTCATTGCGAGCGCAGCGTGGCAATCTCCCGGAAGGGTTACCTTATTCCCCTATGTCCTTTAATGCCGGATTTGTCGTGTTGATAAGGTCAAACTTCCTTTCTCTGCTCCAACCTTTGATTTGTTTTTCACGCATTATTGCGTCGTTTATGTTCCCGTATTCTTCAACGTACACGCATTTCGTTACGTTATATTTGTCGGTAAAACCTTTCAGAATATGGCTTTTATGTTCCGCCACTCTTCTTTCTATATCGTCGGTGATGCCCGTATACAATACCGTATTGTCCACGTTTGTCATTATGTATACGTAATATGTTTTCATTCTTCGGTGTCCCTTCCGGGAGATTGCCACGTCGCTACGCTCCTCGCAATGACATAAAGTGCGTTGCACGGAATACAACACGCTCCCATAAAACGACGAGAATTTGATGGATTTTTGACGTTTCTTGGCAAGTCCTTACGAGGGCGCGTACTTTGGCGTACGTAACCGAGTAAGGTTTTGCCAAAAACTCAAAAAGGCGCGAATTATCGCCGTTTTAACCCTTGGTGATGGTGTCAGTGTCGTCCAAAGTCACATCTTCCACCGAAACTCCGCTGTCTTTGATATGCTCGATTTCGGGAGCGGCATCGGGCGCGGCATCGGGCGCGGCATCGGGCGCGGCTTCCTTATGCACTGCCGTGTTGGCGGACTTCCTGTAAATGACGAATTTCTGCCAGCAGAATTCCAGAACGCCGTTGATGAGCATTACGGTTGCTTCTGCCAAAAGTTTTGCTCCCTCACCTCCGCCAAGCGACGACGATACGGCGTGAACGTACCAGGTCTGGAAGGGATAAAACGGGACGTAAAACAGGAATGCGAGCGCCATTGCGACGGGCACGTTCTTTGCCGACTTGAACGTGAATTTGCGGTTCAAGGTAAAGTTCCACAAAACGGACAGCGCCAACGCAACCGTGGTCGCCACAAACAGCGTCTTGGGCATCACGGTGATGAAGTTGATTGTGCCCCAGTCGAGTTTTTTGAAAGCGAAAGTCATTATCGTGAACGATAAGAACTGGATAATTCCTGCGCTTGCCGTGCAAAGAAGATACTTGAATGCTTGCCAACGCGTACCGTTTTTTGCGTTCATTTCTTTGAATTTTTCTTTGCGTTCTGCTTTTCTTTGTGCCTTTTCTTCGGGCGTGAGTTTTTGTTTTGCCATACTTTCTCCTTATTATAACGGGCGTCTGATTGCAGTGTCTTCCGCTTCGCCGCAGCAGTGAATGTGCATATTGTTCATTACTCTGAATGCGTCGGCGCGAACATGGAAACTTCGCAAGCCGTTAAGACGGACTTTCAGGCGCATGTACAGCATAAGACTTTTGCCGTTGTCGGGCGGGGGACATTGTGACACGAAGCAAGCGTACGCCGCTTTTGTTTTTTCAAAGTCTTTTTTGGTGATTTTGACGAATCTGTTGGGTTTACCGGTGAAATAGTACGCCAGAACCGTTGGTTTTGCAATTTGGGTTTCCCCGACGCTTTTCATCATATTGACGTTGCTGCACATAAAATACGCCTTTGACACCGCTTCTCCCACGCGAAGATGGTCGGGGTGGCTTTCTGGGTACAGTTTGTGGTCGGGACCGATCACGACGTCGGGCTTAATTTCTGCGATGACTTTTGCGATTTCGATGCGGAGCGCGACTTCGTCGTACATGCCGCCGTCCTCAAAAGGCAGAAATCTGACGTCCTTAACGCCCAGAATTTTCGCAGATGCCAGTTGTTCGTCACGGCGGATTTTAACAAGCGTTTCAGGCGACACGTTTTCGTCTTCCGTGCCGAACCGTCCGTCGGTGCAAACGAGATAATATACGTCCTTCCCTTCGCGCGCAAGCCTTGCGACGGTGCTGCCCACGGCAATTTCGATATCGTCGGGGTGCGGCGCAACGAACAAATACGTCTTGAATTTTTCGATTTTCGGAACGGGTGCGACCGCTTTTATGAGCAATCTGTTGAGTAACATAACTTTCTCCCTGGACAATCTTACAATATTTTAACACACGATATTTGTTAAGTAAAGGCTTTTCAAAAAAATGTGGTTTTCTTATGAAACGAAACAAATAAAAAACATCATACTGTCAATAGGACACTATTGCTGTATAGATGACCATCTTTTTAATGAGAAATTGTCTGGTATCCGGGTTGAGTGTATTTTGGATAAGAAAATTTGCTTTTAATAACGTACAATGTTTATTCGGTTTGTTTTATTATGAATTTTACATAAATAGTTAAAGCGTTCTTGACGCGGTTACCCTTCCGAGCGGCGCGCACTGCACTTGTTTTCTTCCGTGCAACGCACGTTATGTCATTGCGAGCGAAGCGTGGCAATCTCCCGGAAGGGACTCCATATTATGAACAAGGTTCGCTTCCGCGGGATTCTCACGTCGTTGCAATGCAACTCCTCAGAATGACATAAAGTGCGTTGCACGGAATACTGCAATTGGTAGTGCCTCGCAATGACACAATACTTCGTACGGAATAAAACACACTCCCTAAAAAGTCAGAATTTTGATGCTATTAAGCCCCACAAGTACACAGTATCTTGTGGGGTCCCCGTGTGATTTTCTCGGCGGGTATCAAAATACCAACGCCCATAAAACGGCGAGAATTTGATGAGATTGTGTTTTTCTCGGCGGGTTCGGAAAAATCCAGTGTACTTGGCGTACACGATTTTTCAGGTTCTGCCGAAAAAGCAAAATATCGCAAATTATCGCCGTTTTATAAAATAAAGGCTGCACCGTAATAGTGCAGCCCTTTGCATTGTTTTTTACGTATTGCTTATTTGTTATACGTTTGCGGATTGATGATCTGGATTTCAAAAGCCTTTTCCTTTGTTTCGGGAGTAATAAGGTTTTCGTTGTAATCGCTGTCTGTTGTCGGGTCGGATTCACAGAAGTTGACGTAACCTTTGATCGAGAACGTCTTTCCGTAGACTTTTCCTTCGACAGTTGCGGTGCCGTACGTTACGCGGTCGCCGTCTTTCTTCGTGCCGATGATGACTTTAAGCGCGATGTCGTCAATGATTTCGGCATTTGCGCTTGTGCCAGCCGCAGCTATTTCCTCGACTTTCCAGCTGTTTGCCGTCGTATCGAAATACGGGACGTAGGTCTTTCCGAGGCGGTATGCCTGACGGAGCAACGAACCGGCTTTGCCGTCGATATAGTTGCTTTCCGTGTATGCCGCGCCTGTGCGATTAAGTTCGTTTACGATTGCCTGTTTAAGGACGTCGGGCGTGTTGATAAGCACGAGTTTGCCGTCTTTAAATTCAAACCCTTCATCGGAAAGATATTTCGCGTTGTTTTTCTTTGCGTCAAGCTCTGCATAAAGCACGTACGGGTACAGATATTTGTTGCCCGCGCTGTCTTCGACCACGGCGTAACCGTATTTTTGCATATTGGCAGTCGTTGCCGTCGCTTTGTTTTCAGCAAAGAACCTTTCGCCTTCGGTCATATATCCATCGGGACGGAGCAACATAAGCTGTTTGCTGAGACCTTTCGCGTAAAATCCGCGAGCCGTCAGCTTGTAAAGTTCGGTTTCGAATTCCTTATAAACCGCGACCGAGTCGTAGGTTTTGCCCGCGGGAACGACTTGATACTTCGTGAAGTATTTCATTGCAAGAGCGACCATGCTCACCGCGTCGATATTCTTGTTGTTGTATTTAAACAAGTTGTCGAACGTCGTTGCAAGAAGTTTTTCGCCGCCGATAACGAGCGAGTTGTCAAGACCGTCCGCCTGATTGATGCCGATAAGTCCGTACACTGCGGGAATTATGCCCACGTCGCCTTTCATCACCAGGTTCATAATAACGTCTTCAATTGTGATGTCGTTTTCCGCTGCCGCTTCGGCTTTATGCGGCTCGTAGTTCACGAACAAGCCGTTGCCGTTCTTATTGATAAGGTAGTTGACAAGTTTCACGAAGTTGAGCCCTTTGACGTGCGCTTCGCCACTCGTTACCAGATGATTGATGGATTCATTGACACTAGCAAAGCTGTAAGAAACGTTATATTTCGTATATTTGTCGCCGGTGTAGGTTGTCTGTTCTTCGGCGGTCAAAAGGACGTAGGTGTTAGTTGCCTCATCAAGGCGATACTTGCCGTTTGCGTCTTTTTCATAGACCGAGTACAGGACGCCGCCGACTTTGTCTGTGTCGTCCGCAGCATAGAAGCCCCATTTGCCGTCTACTTTCTTAAAGCCGTTGATGCCGATTGCGCCGTTTTTACCGAGCGCGACGCACATATCGAGAATCGCGGGGAGAACGCCTTTGTATTCTTCCATGATTTTCGCGTCAAGTTGCAGGTCGTAATCGGGGTTTTCCGGTGTTCCTATGTTGGCGGAATACAGTTGAAGTTTTGCAAACACTTTATCGTTTGCGGTAATCGTTGCAACCGCGCGTGTGTTTTGGATATTTACGAAATCGAGCGTGCCTTTGATATTGAGTTTCAGCGTTTTGGGAACGGTGAGCGTGTTCGTTGCCGCGTCGTATTTCAGATCGTCGCCGCCGACTTTGATTTTCAAGCCGTTGGGACTTGTGTAGTCGTGTGCGACAAGGCTCAGAAGGTCTTCGCCGAAGTCGAAATCAAGACCTGCGTCGATATTCATTGCGCCGTATTCGTCTTTGTTTACAGCCGTCGTGGAAATCGCGTTTTTTTCGTTTCCGATTTTAAGGTCGGTGATTGCAAGTTCGATACCGAAAGTCCTGTTTTCCGTACCTGCGGGCAGGTTAAGGTCGATGAAGAATTTGCTCATCTTGCCGATGCTGCCGTTTGCGCCCTTTTCCTTTTCAAAGCCCAACTTGATTGCGCTGTTTTTCGTCACGGCAATGCTTTCGCCCAAGTTGAAAGGATTGAGCGCGATCGTTGCGGAAAGTTTTTGCGACAGGTCGTTCTTGACGGACGTGTAACCTTTGTTCGCTTCTTGGAACTGACCGTTTTTCCAGGTGTACCAGGTAGGTTCGCTGAACAAGTTGCTTGCAAACGGTGTGCCTTTTAAGTCCGCGGTAAGAATGCCCTGAATGTCAAGGGTTTCGCCAAAGTATCTGTAAAAGGTTTCTTTGCCGCCGAATATCTCCGAAAGCATGTTGTTGATCGAAATGCCGCTGAAAGAAATGTTCTTTTCAAAAATCGTGTCGGCAAGCGTTTTTACGACGTGTGTGCCGTTTGCGTCTTTAACATATTCGCCGTTAACTAAGTTGTAACGATTTCTGCTTGCCGCATTGACAAGCGTGTCGCTGTACGGCATATACTCTTTCTTTACAAACGTGTTGATAAGCCCGGTGATAACTTCGTTAAGGTCAAAGTTGCCGCCGTTGAAAGCCTCGACAACGCTCTTTACGACGTTGTTTTTGAGCAGCCCTTCGATCTTGGTGAAAAGCGTATCTTTGACGGTTTGTCCGTTTGCGGTCTTTTCAAGTTTTGAAAGGTCAACGCCGACTTTGTTCCCCGCAATCGTTACGTAAAGGAAGTCTTTTTCGTAAATCAGACGGAAAGAATCGACGCCGTTAATGCGCGCGGACACGTCGATATAAGTTTCGTTGTTTTCCGTGAGAGCAACCGCTTTCGTATATCGCGTTTGTCCTTCGTGGAGGCTTGCGTCGTACGACACGTACTTGCCGTCGATAAGGACGTATGCGCCGTTTGCGTCAACAATATATTTGTCGATGACGTTCTGACGGTCGAGAAAACCTTTCAGAGCAAGTTCGATCGGCATTTTTTCTGCGACGCCGCTGTCCTTTTTAAGGGTGATTGTCGCGCCAAGGCTCAAAGCGATGTTTTTGCCGTCGGCAAGTTCAAACGAAGTGCCGTTTGCGATTTCGTTGGCACTTTTGAACATCGTGTTGACAAATGCGTTCATCGAGGCGCCTGCTTGGTTGCCGCCGGTTCCGCCACCGCCGGTTCCGCCACCGCCGCCCGTTCCGCCGCCTTGGTTTCCGCCACCGTTGCCTTTATTTTTGCAGGCAGCCAGAACGCCGACGCACAAAACGAGAACGCAAACTATTGCGAGTACTCGCAAAAAATTCTTGTTTTTCATTTTTGGTCTCCTTTCGAGATTTAAATTGTACACGCACGCGGACGTGCGTATATCTCTACATCTTACATTTTAATATTTATTACTTTTCTTGTCAAGGCTAAGTCGGGATTTCCGCCCGACGCGCGCCGTTTCGGGGTTATCGGCAAATCGTTTTAAGGTAATTTTTAACCTAAACGTTACAAATGCGCCCGCGTGTAATATTTTGCGAAAAACCTTTACATATTGTCCTTACGTTTGTATAATAATCGTTAGGAGGAATTTTATGCACGATTCGCACGTTCACAGCATTTTTTCGGACGACGGCATGGAGGCGGTCGAAGACGTCGTTGCGACGGCGCTTTCTCGCGGTTGCGACTATGTCGCAATCACCGATCACGTCAACCGCGATTATCAGGCCATCGGATATGACAACCCGCAAATAAATATGTCGGCGTACGTCGCCGCGATGCAGAACTTCAAACGCCGCTTCAATAAGAAAACCTTCCGCCTTGCCATGGGCGCGGAACTCGGATACCTTAAATCGGCAAACAATCTGTATATCAAAGACCTTGCCGATATCGACTTCGACGTCATTATCAACAGCGTTCACTGCGTGCTCGGCAGCGAGGTCTATTACGCGGAATATTTCAATAAGTGCCCCTATAAACACTTTGCCTATCTCGAATACCTGAAAGCCGTCCGGGAAAGCGTCGACGCGCCCTACCCCTACGACATCATCGGCCACATCGGCTATATCCAGAGAAACGCGCCGTATAAGGAGCCCGATATGTTTTACGAGGAGTTCTCGGACGTCTTTGACGATATCCTCACCGCCATCATCGAAAAAGATAAGTGCCTGGAAGTCAACAGCAAAACTTATCGCGGCGGAAAAACCACAAGCGAGTTTTCTTTGCGACACCTGTCAATCCCCGACGTCGACGTTCTGAAACGATACTACGAACTCGGCGGAAGGAAAATTTCTTTCGGCAGCGACGCACACCGCACAAACAGCATCGCTTATAATTACGACAAAATCGCGGCGGCAATGAAAGAAATCGGCTTTGAAGGTTTCACCCGATACGTGAACCGTGAGCCGGAACTTGTGAAGTTTTGATAAACCGAAAACAATACGATGCCAACAGATAATAACACTAACATTGCCAAAACGTCGATATTTTAGCGCTTTTATGAAAAATGCTCGCTTGTAGTACGAAAAGTACAACCGCGTTCGCCTTTTCCAAAAATCATCTGAAATCTCGGCGTTTTCGGTTGTGAACAAGTTTTCCGTCGTGTTTTTAGGATAAGACAAGGCACACGAGCGGCTTAATACTTTACCGTATAAGCCGTGAGCGTAACGCAGTATTAGTCAAAAACACGGCGGGAAACCTAAGTTCGTATTATTATCTGTTGGCATAACAAAAACCGTCGCTTTCCGACGGTTTTTTCGCGCTTCGCGGTTTATAAAACGCTTTTCGTCACGTTGAATTTTACGCCAAAGGAGTTTGTGACTTCGTGATACTCCGCGTTTTCAAAAAGTCCGCTCGTGCGGGACACGACGTAATCCGCGCACTCAAAAAGGGGCTCCGAAAATCCTTTGTCGATATGATATATTTCGAGCGATCGGCGGGCGGGGGTTTTAACCTTTGTGTTTCTGATTATTGCAAATAATTTTTTCATTTTGTTCACCTCTCGATTGCATTATTGCATACAAAATATGACAATGTTTTGCATATTATTGAAAAATGTTTGAAATTTTTCATTTTTTTTCGCAAGGTGAATTTTTGCAAAAAGAAACGCCCCGAAAATCGGGACGCTCTTTTGATTTAGGTGGAAAGATTACTGTCGTAATCCGATAATAAGCATATTATTAGCCGACTTGGACGCTGGCGTTGCCGCTGACTTGTACAACGTATTTGCCGTTTTCGACTTCCGGTTCACCGGGGATATATTTTGCAACGCCATTGATGTCGACGTTCACGTTTACAGAGCCCACAACGACAACCGCCGCCGTACCGTTGATTGCAAAGTCGTTTTTGTCAAGGTTGGTTGCGTTTGCATTCGAGATAACGTTTGCAACGACGTTCACTTTAACGGCTTCTTGACCTTCTTTTCCGACCGCTACGTCAACGTAGACTTTCGCGCCGTGTTCGGTATCGCTGATTTTGCCAAGTTCGACTTTCACGTTGACTTTGCATGCATTGTCAACACCGACGTTAACTTCAACGACTACGCCGCCCTTTTCGTTTGCCCATGCGGTGACGTTTACGCCAACACCGTCAACTTTAAGACCGGTACCTGCTCCAAATGCGAACACCATTGTATCTTTCTCTTTGTCATAAGTGCAGGTTCCGCTGATTTTGACAAATTCTTTTTCGCCGTGCATTACAACCGCTTCAAAAGCATAGTCGTCTTTGCCGTTGATGTCTGCGTCTTCCTTGGAAACTTCGCCGTCTTTGATTTTCTTTGCGTTGATGTAAATCGTTGATACGTCGGATACGTCTTTGCCCTCGGCGTCTTTATAAGTGACGGTCACGAGCATTTTGTAGTTATAGCCGTCTTTTTCGTTGGATGCTTCCACTTTGACGTCAACATTGTGATCTTTGATGTACGCCTTTGCATTGTTTACGTATTCGTTAAGGTATTTTGCGATTTCGTTGGTTGCCAGGCTGATGCCGGGAATGCCTTTGATGGTGAAATAAGGATCAACGTTTTCATCGCCTTCCGCCGAAGCAGTGCCCGCTGCCGAAGAGTTCATCGCGACTGCGATTGCCGTGCCGAGAGTTTCGGCGTTTTCTGCTTTTGCAGGCGCGGTTTTCTTGTCCTTATTGCAGGCGGTAAGTCCGACCGCAAGAGCCGCTACCATAGATACTACAAGAAGTATTGCCAGGATTTTCTTTTTCATATTGAGTAAAACCTCCGTGTTTTTCAAATTGTTTTCGCAAAGTAAACAATCGACGAGCGCGTTTTATTGGGATTTTGCAAAAAATTTTTTATTTTTTCAAAAACGATATATTTTCGATATTTCTTCTCAATTCTTATTTATATTAAATTGCAACAAAAAACCTTACCGTTTCCGATAAGGCTTGTTTTTATTTTTATATTGTTTATTAAATATTAAAAATACTGTTCGATGTTTGTTCGCTCGGGTTCAGAATGTTGTTAATTAAATCCGTGATATACCTGTCGTACATCGCCTTGATTTTCGCAAAGTCGATGTTTTCAAGGGAGATACGGATTTCCGCAACTTTTGCCTGCAAATCGGTCAGCCCCAAAAACTCGCACATGTTTTCGATATTTTTAAGGCTTTCGATCATTTCGGCGTAAGAACCCTTTGTAAAGTTTTTTACGTAGTCGCTGCCACCGATATTTTGTCGTTTGATTTCTTCTTCTGCATAATTATAATAAACGTCCGAAAATAAGCTTCTGTCGCCGAACCAGGATTCTTCCAACAGACTCTTTCTTTTGGCAAAAGCGGCGGTTAATTGTTCAAAACTCATTGATGAAGTTGCGTTTTGTAAATATTTCTTCGCTTGGTTTGCAAGGTCTTCCTTTGAAATCGTCTTTATCGACAGCGAAAAGTCAAACGCCGCCCGAAGTCGTTTTGCAAAACTTTCGGCGGTCTCGCCGGAGACGGAAACGGAAAGCCCGTCCGCGTCATCGACGAATTTGAGCGTCCGCGCGGCTTCGTTGATTTTTCTTGTCGCAGCGTCAAATTTAAGCCCTTTCAATTCGCCCGAAAGATGCAGTATCATGTCGCCGTCCACGTTTTCGGCGCGCACCGTTTCCACGGTTTCCTCGCTGTTTAACGTGAGTGTGATTTTTGCGCCGTCGGTTTTTTCGTCCGCCGCCGCAGTCGCTTTGTCCGCGCCCGCAGAAACTTGCACGTAATAATAATTGCTTATCGGCGAATTATCTTTTTTCGGCGCGAACATAACGCCGCAGGTGATCGCGATTGCCATAATCAGCACGCACGCCACGGCGGACGTCGCGATTCTGAACGCTTTGCTTGCGCCCGCTTTCTTTGTTTTCGCCACGGGTTTTTCGATATAGGAGGACTGCACGACGTTGTCGTAAACGCGCGGCGTAATACTTTCGATTTCGCTTTTTAGTCTGTTTTTCAAATCTTTGTTGTTCACGCTTGCTCCTCCTTTAAGTATTTTCTGAGTTTTTTAAGGCTGTTGTTGTACGTCCAGAGTACCGTGCCCACGGGTTTTTTTACGATTTCGGCAATCTCGCGATGTTTGAAACCTGCCACGACGTAAAGCATAACGATTTGCGCTTCGTCGGCGGTCAGCACCTTTTTCATCGCGTCGGTGACGGTGGTGTCGGCAAGATCTTCGACGCTCTTTTCGCCGGACACGGGTTCCCACTCCGAAAAATCCGTCGCGGTCTCGTACTTCGCGCGCTTTATGTGGTTGAAGGCGATGTTTTTGCCGATCTCGATAAGAAACGCCGCCGGATTGCCCGATTTGTAACTTTGCACGCTTTGTCTGAAACGCACGTACGTATCCTGCATAAGGTCTTCGGCAACTTCCCTTCTCCTTACTATCGACAATAAATACGAAAACAAACCTTTTGACGTGAGTTCGTAAAACTCCGCAAAAGCGGTTTCATCGCCCGATTCCTTGATGCGCGCTATTAAAATGTCAAGGCGTTTATTATCCAAACGGAAAACCTCTTTTATTTAATAGGCATATTATACAAAGTCGGGAAGAATTTTGCAACCGATATAACCCTTGCAACAAATAAACAATCGAATCCCTTTTTTTATTTGACGATTTTTACATTTTTTCGGATTTTGTCAAAAAACGGCGGATTTTTCAGGTTCCGCCGTGTTTTTTCCAAAAAGAAACCCCGGAAAAATCCGGGGGAGTTCTTTCTTTTTGTGTTTGTCAGCCTTGGATTGCTCCGACGGGGCAGCCTTCTGCGCAAGCGCCACAATCGATGCATTCGTCGGGGTTGATTTCGTATTTACCGCCGTTTTCGGAAATAGCACCTACCGGGCAAGTGTCCGCGCACGCTCCGCAAGCGATGCATTCATCACTGATTTTGTGTGCCATAGTAACGTCTCCTTTTCAAATTTGTCTTATTTGGGTTTTCCCCTTTTCATTATATTACCACACCGCCGCGGAATTTGCAAGGGTTTTCAAATTTTACTTGACTTTTATTTAGACAAACGCGCGAAAACAATATATAATAAGGATTATGAAACCGTTGTACGACAAAATCTGCGAATACGTCGCAAAAAATCCCGCACGCTTCCATATGCCGGCGCACTTCGGCACGGGCGATAATCCGCTTTTTTCAAGCGCGAAATACGACGTGACCGAACTCGATTTTTCGGACAATCTGCAAAATCCGACGGGGGTTATCCTTGAAAGCGAAATGGAATGCGCGAAAACGTACGGCGCGAAAAACTGCTTTTATCTGACCTCGGGCAGCACGACGGGGGTTTTCATCGCAATGAGCGCGATACGAAACCGCACCGACGAAATTATCGTTGCCCGCTCTTCGCATAAGTCGGTTTACGCGGCGGCAAGAACGCTCGGATTTAAGGTAAGATATATTCCGTCGTCTTTCGACAAAAACGGAATCCCTTTGCCCGTGACGGAAAAAGACGTCGAAACCGCGCTTGAACAATATCCGTCTGCGGGCGCGTGCGTCATAACGTCACCGAATTACTTCGGCATGACCGCGGATGCAAAAAGTATATCCGCGCTTGTGAAAAAACGTGGCAAAATTCTTTTCGTGGACGAGGCGCACGGCGCGCATTTCCCTTTTTCAGAACGCTTTGAAAAAGGCTTTTCGGGATTTGCCGACATTTCCGTCACAAGCTTTCACAAAACCTTGCCCGTGTATTCGGGCGGGGCGGCTTTATTTTGCAATAACGATACTTTAACGGACGATTTGTTGCGTTTACGTGCCGATTTGCACACCACAAGCCCGTGCTATCTTACCCTTTTGAGCATGGATTATTCCATTGACGAAAGAAGAATATCGGGCGAAGAAAAGTATGAAAAACTATTTGAAAAGGTAAACTTATTAAAAGAAAAACTGCCCGGGAAAATAATTAAAAACGACGACTTCACAAGGCTTGTCGTAAGGTGCGGGGACAACGGGTTTTCGGCACTTAGAAGTAAAAACGTCGTGCCGGAAATGACCTTTTACGATTTGGCGGTCTTTATACTGTCTCCCGAAAACGAGGAAAGAATCGACGATATTTACGACGCCTTAAAAGACGTGAAATGCGAAAGCGCGCGTGAAATTCCGCCCTTGCCCGCGCCTGTTTTCAAAAAAGTAACGGGCGGCGGCGCGTATCTTCCGCTGCACGACGCGATAGGTCACGTGTCGCTCGGGGAAGTCGGGACGTATCCCCCGGGCATTCCCGTCGTCGCGTACGGCGAAGTAATTACCGAAAATATTGCCGATTTTTTGAAAGACCGCGACGTTTTTGGTTTTGTAAACGGCAGATTATATGTTACAATAGATAAGTAGAATAATTAACGGACATCATTATGAAAGGAAAATTTATCACTTTTGAAGGCGGCGAAGGCGTCGGAAAATCCACGCAGGTTCGTCTTCTTATGGAATATCTTGAAAAAACGTCGCAACCCGCCGTTCTCGTTCGTCAGCCCGGCGGCACTCCCATATGCGAAAAAATTCGCGAAATACTTCTCTCTCCGGAAAGCGCGGATATGACGCCCGAGTGCGAGGCGTATCTTTACGCAGCGGCGCGCGCGCAACTTTTAAGGGAGGTCGTCATTCCCGCCCTTAACGAAGGAAAAATCGTGATTTGCGACAGGCACGTCGACAGTTCCGTCGCCTATCAGGGCGCGGGACGCGGACTCGGCACCGACGTCGTGAAAAACATAAATGCAAAAGCAATCGAGGGCTGCCCCATCGACGCGACGGTTTTCATCGACCTGCCCCACGACAAAATGTTCAGAAGCCGCAAAAAGGCGGAAGAACTGGGCGACCGTTTCGAGGTGGAATCGGGCGATTTCCACGCCCGCGTTTACAAGGGCTTTTCCGACATCGCCGACGAAAATCCGGAAAGGGTGATCCGCATCGTCCCGTGCGAGTGCAAGGCCGAAACAAGCCAACATATTATCGACGCCCTTCGCGAAAAAGGACTTATCAGATGATTGAGTTTCAGGACGCTCTGAAAAAGAGCCGCGCCTACAACTTAATAAAACACGATATCGACACGGGCAATTTGTCGCACGCTTATATGGTGATCTCGCCCGACGTTTTCGCCCTCAAGAATCTTTTCAGACTGATTGCGTGCGCGGTATATTGCAAGGATGCCTGCACGACCTGCCCCGTTTGCAAAAAAGTGCTGAACGGGAATCACGCCGACGTGAAATTCATCAACGAAGACGGCAAAAAAATCAAGGTCGAAGACGTCGCCGCCCTTATCGAAGACACCGAGACGAAACCGTTTGAGAGCGACAACAAACTGTACTTTGTAAATTCCGCGGACAAAATGAACCCCGCCGCGCAAAACAAGTTGCTGAAAACTCTGGAAGAACCGCAAAAAGCCGTGAGCATATTCTTAGGAGTCGGCAGCGAAAGCGCGATTCTGGACACGGTGAAGTCGAGAACGAAAAAAATAACCCTTGACAGGTTTTCCGCGGGCGACATAAAAGACGCGCTGATAAGTTCGGGCGTTGCCGTCGGAAACGCGACGATTGCCGCCGCCTGCGCCGACGGTATGCTGTGGCGCGCAAAGGAAATTTCGTCAAACTCCGCCTTTTCGGAAACGTTCGACCGCGCCATATTCATACTCAACAATCTGAAAAAAAGCAGCGATGTGGCGTCGTTTTTGAACGATAAAACCCTTGATAAGGATAATTTGCCCGTTTTTCTGGACGCGCTCTCAATCGTTCTTCGCGATATGATTGCGGCAAAAACCGACAAGAACCTTATCATGAGCAAACATAAGGAATGGGAAATCGAAACGCTGTCGAAAGGCTTTTCGCTTGACGCCCTTTCCAACATACTTTATCTTGTCAACGAAGAAAGAAAAAAATTGAGTTTTTACGTGGGAAGCACCGGCGTTGTCGAAAACCTGCTTCTCGGTATTTTGGAGGTTAAATATAAATGTCAGTAACGATAGTCGGCATAAAATTTAAGAACTCGTGCAAGGTGTACTATTTCAGCCCCGAGAAAATTTCGTTTTCGGAAGGCGACGCGGCGATTGTCGAAACGGCGCGCGGCACGGAATACGGCGAAGTCGTGCTCTCAAACCGCGAAGTCGACGACAAAGACGTCGTGCAACCTTTGAAACCCGTTTTAAGGAAAGCCACCGACGCCGACAAAAAACAGGTGGAAAAAAACCTTGCCATGCGCCCCGAAGCCATTCGCATCGCAAACGAGAAAATCGAAAAACACAACCTTAATATGAAACTTGTGGACGTGGAATACACTTTTGACCGTCAGAAGATTATCTTTTACTTCACGGCGGCGGGACGCGTCGATTTCCGCGACCTTGTCAAAGACCTTGCGGGCGTGTTCAGAAACCGCATCGAGCTTCGCCAGATTTATGAACGCGACGACGCGAAAATGCGCGGCGCGCTTGCCCCCTGCGGACGGCCGTGCTGCTGCAACACCTGTCTTCCCGACTTTGCGAAAGTTTCCATCAAAATGGCGAAACTGCAAGGACTGTCGCTTAACCCCACAAAAATCAGCGGTGTTTGCGGACGTCTTATGTGCTGCTTGAAATTCGAGAACGATTACTACGCCGAAATGTACAAAAAAATGCCCAAGGTCGGCAGTCGCGCAAAAACTCCCGACGGCGAAGGCGTCGTGGAAAGCAACGACATCTTAAAACAGCAGGTCAAGGTCAAAATCATGGACAAAGACGGCAGTTTCGACGTCAAAACCTATGACCTTAAAGACGTGTCGGCACGCGTGCATCAATCGGTGGAACCCGACGATTCTTCGGACGACGAGGAGCTCAAAAAACTTGAAGATTGATATATAAATATATCTTTTTTGGAATACAAGGTTTATCGACAAAATATTTTGTGTCGAACATGAGATATTTTTGTTGACAATTTTCTTTTATAAGTTTATATTACGGGCTATGAAATCAGAGAAATCGAAAAAATTTTTAAGTCGTGTCGGGTTTTACGGTCTTTTATTATTCTTCGCACTGCTTCGCGCGGTGGCGTCGTACGTCTTTATTGTCCCGAACGCATTTGCCCCGGGCGGCGTAGGCGGTATCGCGAGTATCGTGTACAACGTCGTCAATCTGTACGACCATAAACTTGCGGAAGGCGTGTTCAACCCCGCCGTCACGATTTTCGTGCTGAATCTGCCGCTTATTATCGCGTCGTTTTTCACGCTCAACAAACAATTTGCAATCAATACAACCATAGTAACCGTCGGATATTCGGGCTTTATGGCACTGTTTTCAGCACTTAAACTGCCCGTATTTCAAGGCTCGGGCATGGAAAGCAGCCTGACGATTATTTCGGCAATCGCGGGCGGCGTCATTTCGGGCGTTGCGCTTGGCGGCTCCCTTCTTACGAACAGCAGCGCGGGCGGCACGGATATACTTGGGAAAATCGCAAACAAGAAAAAACCCGAACTTAACACAAGTTGGTTTATCTTCCTGTTTGACAGCATCGTCGTTTTGCTTTCCGGTATCGTCGGTCTGCTGTCGGCAAAAGGCATGGACGCGAACACGACCTTCGTCAAAATCGCTTCCCCGATATTTTACTCGTTCATCACCCTGTTTTTGACAAGCGAGGTTGCGGACGTCATCACGACGGGTACGCAATCCAGCGTCGTGTTCAATATCATCACCGATAAGGCGGAAGAAGTCGGCGACGCAATCGTGCAAATCCTGCACCGCGGAGGCACGATAATCCACGCGGAAGGCATCTATACAAATTCCACCAGAAAAATCCTGGTCTGCGTCGTGAAGAAAAAGCAATCCGCCCTGCTCAAACAAATCATAAAAGACGTCGATCCCGACGCGTTCACCTATATCAATAAAGCGAAAGAAGTCAGCGGATTCGGTTTCCGCAACAATCAATAACAACGCGCACAACGATATAAACCCAAAACAAAAGCACCGAAAAATCGGTGCTTTAATTTTTGGACAATGTTTTGTACTTCGTGCGAAGCACTATGTCATTCCGAGCGAAGCGTGGGAATCGCCGGGAACGGACACCATATAAAACAATGCGGTTCCCTTCCAGGAGATTGCCACGGCATTGCCGACGGCAATGCCTCGCAATGACATAAGTGTTCCCATTAAAATATAATGTTTCTTAAAAAGTAAAGATTTTGATGGGTTTTCGGGGTTCTTGACGGGTTCGTGCGAAGGCGCGTTGCACGGAATTAAAATTGCTCTAATAAAAAAGCACCCGTCAGGGTGCTAAATATAGTTCTCTCTAAAAAGTCAGAATTTTGATGCTATTAAGCCCCACAAGTACACAGTATCTTGTGGGGACCCCGTGTTTTTCTCGGCAAGTTCTTACGAAGGCGTGTACTTTGGCGTACACGAATTTTCAAGTTCCGCCGAAAAAGCAAAATATCGCAAAATTATGACTTTTTAATAGGTTTCATTGTGGGGAACAACAACACATCCCTTATCGTCTCCGCGCCCGTAACAAGCATTACAAGACGGTCGACGCCGACGCCTAATCCGCCCGTCGGGGGCATACCATATTCCATTGCGGTGAGATAATCTTCGTCGATGTCGTTGGCTTCTTCGTCGCCCTGTTTTTTGAGTTCCGCCTGAGCCTCGAATCTGCCGCGCTGGTCGATGGGATCGTTAAGTTCCGAAAAAGCGTTGGCGTATTCCCTGCCGTTTATGAACAACTCAAAACGCTGGGTGTAGCCGGGATGATCGGGATCGCGCTTTGCAAGCGGGCTGATTTCCACGGGGTGTCCGGTAAGGAACGTGGGCTGAACGAGTTTATCTTCGACGTAAGCCTCGATAAACAGATTGAGAATGTCGCCTTTTTTGTGGCGTTGTTCGTATTCGATGTGGTGTTCTTTCGCGACCGCCCTTGCTTCGTCCAGTGTTTCGATTTTATCAAAGTCCACGCCTGCGTACTTTCTGACCGCCTCGACCATCGAAATTCTTTCAAAAGGTTTGTCAAGGTCCAAATCCACGCCGTCGAAGGTGATTTTGCCCGTGCCGCAAACTTTGTTTGCAACGTGTCTGAACATACCTTCGGTGATGTCCATCATACCGTGAATGTCGGTGTATGCCTCGTAAAGTTCCAACAAAGTGAACTCGGGATTATGGCGTTGATCCATACCTTCGTTTCTGAAAACTCTGCCGATTTCGTAAACTTTTTCAAACCCGCCGACGATAAGGCGTTTAAGATAAAGTTCCAGAGCGATACGAAGGTACATATCGATATCGAGAGTGTTGTGGTGCGTAATGAACGGTCTTGCGTTTGCACCGCCCGCGATGTTGTGCAGAACGGGGGTTTCGACTTCCAGATATCCTTTTTCGTCCAAAAAGTTTCTGATTTCGCGAAGAACCATACTACGTTTCACGAAAACCGACTTGACTTCCGGATTGACGATAAGGTCAACGTAACGCTGACGATAACGAAGGTCGGTGTTGGTAAGTCCGTGGAATTTTTCAGGGAGCGGCAAAAGCGACTTTGAAAGAAGTTTCACCGAAGTTACGTTGACGGTGGTTTCGCCCATGTGAGTCACGAAAACTTCGCCGGTAACGCCGATGATATCGCCGATGTCGTATTTTTTGAATTCCGCATACGGCTCGTCGCCCAGAACGTCGCGCTTAAAGTAAAGTTGAATCTGACCGTCGCCGTCAAGGATATGTGCGAAACTTGCCTTGCCCATGACGCGTTTGCTGACGAGTCTTCCGGCAAGCGACACGGTTTTGCCCTCGTATTTTTCAAAATTATCGACGATTTCCTTGGACATCGCCGTTTTTTCGAAGCGGACTTCTTTGAAAGGATCTTTGCCCGCTTCCTGCAAATCGCGCAGTTTGTCGCGGCGAACCTTGATAAGCTCGCTTAAATCTTCCTGTTGTTCGTTGTTTCGGACGTCGTTTTCTGCCATTTTGACCTCTTATGCGTTAATGCTTAAAATTTTGAATCTTGCTTCGCCGCCGGGGGTGGTAACGACGACTTCCTGTCCCTTTTTTTTGCCGATGAGCGCGCTGCCGAGAGGAGATTCGTTGCTGATAAGATTTTCTTCGATTTTCGCTTCCGAAACGCCGACGATTTTATATTCGAGTTTGTCCCCGAATTCCAGATCTTGAAGTTTTACGATGCAACCGACGCTGACGGTTTTGGTATCGATCGTGCTTTCGTCGATAATCGTGCAGTTGCTGAGCATTTCGTTGATTTCACGAATGCGCTTTTCAAGGAAACCCTGCTCTTCTTTGGCGGCGTCGTATTCCGCATTTTCGCTGAGATCGCCGAACTCACGGGCGATTTTGATTTTTTCCGCCATTTCTTTGCGACCTGTCGAACTGAGTTCGTCATATTCGCGTTTTAATTTGTCGTAGCCTTCCTTGGTTAAAAAAACTTCTTTTTCCATTTTTCTTCTCCATAAAAAATCAAAGGCATATAAAATATGCCAATGTCTATTGCCCTATTATACTTGCGACTTTTCGTTTTGTCAATGGTTTTGACCGCCTTACGGGCGCGCTATCGCGCCAAAATGCGCGAAAAAAGACGAAAAACGGCAAAAAATGAAAATTTTCGGGGCTTTGTTATCAATAAACTGACCGTCAGTACAAAATTGTACTTTAATACAAAAATCTCTTTACAACCGTATTATTTTAGTGATATAATCAAAATATATTAAAAGGAGATTTTATGGCACCATTGGAAACGTCACGCCGTCTGCGCAAAAAGAACAACACCCACAAAGCGTTGTTGCACGCGGCGAAAAAACTGTTTGAAGAAAAAGGTCTCGGAAACGTTACCATCGACGAAATATCGGAGGCGGCGGACGTATCGCGCAGCACTTTCTTCACTCACTTCAATTCGCTGGACGACCTTATGGAACAAATCGCGGCGGAAGAAATCAACGACCTTGTTTCGGTCTTTGAAGAATCCGAGCAGGAAGTTTCCATATCGGCGCTCATCGACAAACTCGTCGACGACACGATACCTTACCCTTACCTTACGGGCAATCTTTTAATGCGCGGTATCCTGTGCAAAGGCGAAAGCAGTTTCTCGAAAATTTACGATATGGCGGCGGAGCGCATAAAAACGCACGCGGCATACGCGAAACTTCTGGAAACGTTCACCCCCGAGGAACTTTCGGCATATATCCTCGGCGCATATTTCGGAATTGTTTTTCAACGTTTCATCAAAAACAAACCCTTTGACGACGTTGAAATCAAACAGTCAATCGATAAATTTATTAACTACTTAAAACGTTAGGAGGACTTCACTATGAGCAGAAACGGTTACGCTTGCGAACAAGGCAAATGGCCGAAAGCGCAAGACATCTACAACGAGTTGCACGAACTCACGAGCAAACCCATCTATTGCGTATCGGACGCAGCGTATAAGGACATCGTCGAAAATTACTTCGACAAACAATGCGCGAAATCCAAAGCAATCACCACCGAGGCAAAACAATATATCCCCGGCGGCGTTCAGCACAACCTTGCTTTCAACAAACCCTTCCCCATGTGCATGGTAAAAGCCGAAGGCGCATACCTTTACGACGCAGACGGCAACAAATACTTCGACTTCCTGCAAGCGGGCGGCCCGACAATCCTCGGCAGCAACTTCCCCGAAGTTCAGGAACAGGCAATCGAACTTATCAAATCCTGCGGCCCCGTTACCGGTCTTTTCCACGAAGCGGAACTTCTTCTTGCAAAAGAGATCAATAAACATATGCCTGCGTGCGAAATGTTCCGTATGCTCGGCTCGGGCACAGAATCCGTCATGGCGGCAATCCGCGTGTCCCGTTGTGCAACCAGAAACAAACGCGTCATCAAAGTCGGCGGCGCATATCACGGCTGGTCCGACCAGATGGTCTATGGTCTGAAAATCCCCGGAAGCCGCAACCTTCTTGAAAGCCACGGCATTCCCAAAGGCTGCTACGGCTCCACCGACGAAGTCCGCCCCAACGACCTGAAAATGCTGGAAGGTATGCTCAGACGCAATAAACTTCGCGGCGGCACGGCTTGCGTCATCGTTGAACCCGTGGGCCCCGAAAGCGGCACTCGCCCCATTGACTTCGATTACAACCAGAAGGCCCTTGAACTTGCCCACAAATACGGCGCGCTCTTCATCTTTGACGAAGTCGTTACCGGTTTCCGTATGGGTCTTGGCGGAGCGCAAGGCTTCTTCAACGTCAAACCCGACCTTACCATCTTCGGCAAAATCATCGCCGGCGGTTATCCCGCAGCGGGCGGCGTAGGCGGCAAACGCGAATACATCTCCCTTATGGCGGCGGGCGTCGCGGGCCTTGGCAAAAAAGCGTACGTCGGCGGCACTCTCGCGGCGAACCCCTTGTCCGCATACGCAGGATACTGCTGCATCAAAGCCATCGAAAAATACAACGCTTGCGAAAAAGCGGGTATTGCGGGCGACAGACTTGCGGCAGGCCTTAAAGCCCTTGTCAAAAAACACAATCTTCCTTACGTCGTTTACAACCAGGGTAGCATCGTTCACCTTGAATGCACCGGCGCAATGAGCTTCGATTACAGCAGTTTCAGCTTCCTTAAATCCGCTTTGGGACTTCTCAAAAACAAGCCCGAAATGGAAGCCCGCGCAGAAGCCATGAAAGATATGGGCGCAGCTTATATGGCAAACGGTATCGTTACCCTTGCAGGAAGCCGTCTTTACACCTCCATGGCGGACACCGACGAAGTCATCGACGCCGCGCTTGAACGCTTTGATAAAGTTTTCGCTCTCGTAAAAGCACAAGGCACGCCCGAACTTCAACGCAGCTTCGAAAAACCCAAAAAGAAATAATCGTTAAAACTTGCGGGCGGTTTTTTCCGCCCGCTGTTTTTAATAAGGAGTCGTTATGAACGAAAAACTCAAAAACACAATGGTTGAGTACGCGCATAAGATTTACGACGAAAATCTTTTCGGCGCGCACACCAACAACATCAGCGCAAGAGTGGACTCGGAAAGTATGCTTATCACCAAATCGGGGGTTAACTTCAAAGATTTGACCGTTGAAGATATCATTGAGGTAAAATTCAATGAAACCGACAAATGCCCTTCCGACACTCTGAAAGACGCTCTTTTGCACGTTAAACTGTACGGCGCGCGTCAGGACGTCGGCGCGATTATGATTACTTCGCCCGTGTTCGCACTGACCGTCGCAAATAAAAAAGTCACCATTCCGCCCGTTCTGGACGATATGGCGCAAATCGTCGGCCCTACCGCAAGAACCGCAAAAACCAACGACATCTTTGGCATTTCCAAGGCGCTTAAAGGCCGCGGAGCATGCCTGCTTTCGGACATCGGTATTCTTTCGACAGGCACGACGCTCAACGAAGCGTTCACCGCTTGTCTTGTCCTTGACAAAGCCGCCCATACCCTTATCATGGCGCAAGCCGTCGGCGGCTGCAAACCCGTCGGCAAAATCGGCGCGGTGCTGGAACACGTCGTGTATCGCAAAAAATACAGCAAGACGAATCAGGAAGCGCTTTTGAAAGCCGAGCGCGAATAGGAGGTTTATTATGGCATTTACCGAAAAAGAATTAAGACAAATGGTCAAAGACGCAGGCGTCAGAATGCTGGAAGAAAACCTCGTGCAAGGCACCTGGGGCAACATCTCGATCCGCCTTGACGAAAAGCACGCGCTTGTCACCCCGTCGGGACTCGATTACGTCGTTATGACGCCCGACGACCTTCCCGTCGTCGATATCGAAACGCTTGAATGGACGGGACCCCGGAAACCTACAAGCGAAAGGAAAATCCACGCCGCTATTCTTCGCGCGCGTCCCGAAATCAACGTCGTTCTGCACAGCCACCCCACCTGGGGCGCAACCTTTGCAAGCACGCACCTTTCACTGCCCGCTTTCAACGATAAAATGAAAAAGTATCTTCTGGGAGACGTCCGTTGTGCAAAGTACGGCCTTGCGGGAACCAAAAAACTCACGAAAAATACCGTCGCCGCAATGGAAGGCAGAAACGCCTGCTTCCTTGCAAACCACGGCGTTTTCGTGTGCGGGAAAACCCTGGAAGACGCTTTCGAGGCGTGCCGCGCTCTGGAAGAAGGCTGCAAAACTTATATCGAGCAAAAGACCGTCGAAAAGGCAAAAGCCGACAAATACACGACCGAACTTTCGCTGGAACTTTTCAAAAAGACTTATAAAAAATAATTTGACACAGCAGAAAGCCGCGGAATTTCCGCGGCTTTTTCGTTGCCTTTTTGTAGGTTTTTGTCGGCTTATTGTCCCTTGCCGATTTCCTTAAATCTTTTTTCAAGCGCGGCAAGTTCCTCCTTTGACCTTGTCGCTTTCAAGTAATCGACGTACTTTCTGGCGTCGGAAATTACCGCGACGTTTGATAATTTGTCAGCTTCTTTTATTGTATAGTTTTTCCCGATATTTTTCATTGCGTGACAATATACAAGCAGTTTCTTGACTTTATCAATCGAAATATCGTTGTCAACCGCCATTTTTGCAAGTTCGCGCTCCGAATACTTGCTGAAAACCTTAACTTTTGCGACTTCGTTTTCGTAAAATTCAAGGTGGCGTTCGCTGAAAACGTCGTAAAGCGTTGCGGCGTTTGCCGCGCCGCGGTTTTCAAAACCCGCGATGAAAAACACCGCCGCCGTCATCATAAACAATAAGCATTTTTTCATATCCCTGATAGCGTGTCGGAAAATTAAAAGAATATACTAATTAAAATAAAATTGCTTTTTTCAAAGAATAATGATAACATTAGCGTATGGACGAACAAAACGTAAAAAACGAAAAGAAAAAA
>ERZ1034992.300-NODE-300-length-29269-cov-5.129561_pt1 | contig 29269 bp, 25 predicted proteins | sample MGYA00520695_ERZ1034992 | MGnify/ENA primary metagenome ERZ1034992 (study PRJEB33766, sample SAMN09781778) | gut metagenome | biome: gut microbiome | host: Homo sapiens | place: Madagascar | study: EMG produced TPA metagenomics assembly of the PRJNA485056 data set...
ATTCCTTTGCCAGCGTCATCTCAATTTATCCTCGAATAAATAGAGATGCCCTTAAGAAATCCATGCGCTGGCAGTTTCAATACTTGGGCTCGCGAGGAGCCCAACTTGCCTTCCGTGGCCGCAAAAGGGTCCCGGCGTTGTTTCAATACTTGGGCTCGCGAGGAGCCCAACAAGCGCGATGCCAAAGCGCAGAGATTTCCAATCCAGGTTTCAATACTTGGGCTCGCGAGGAGCCCAACCATTTTTCACCTCACTTTTTCAGTTCTTCACCATCGTTTCAATACTTGGGCTCGCGAGGAGCCCAACATTATTGAGTCTCTTGCCGCGATTTTGTCTGATTTGGTTTCAATACTTGGGCTCGCGAGGAGCCCAACCGCAGGCGTATCAGCACCATTACCACCGGTGGCAGTTTCAATACTTGGGCTCGCGAGGAGCCCAACAAAAAGGTCTCCAAGAACATATCGTCCATCACGGGTTTCAATACTTGGGCTCGCGAGGAGCCCAACTCGGCAGCGATTGCGGGAATTGATTGGTTACTCCGTTTCAATACTTGGGCTCGCGAGGAGCCCAACGACACGGAATTTGACGGGATGGGATCGGACGGGTTTCAATACTTGGGCTCGCGAGGAGCCCAACAGGTTGGTGCTGTTATTATGCTCTATCTACTATAAAGTTTCAATACTTGGGCTCGCGAGGAGCCCAACAGTTGCCTCTGTTTCATTGTCATTGCCATCTATTGGTTTCAATACTTGGGCTCGCGAGGAGCCCAACCAGACCGAGCTTGACAGCCTCATCACGATTGGCAGTTTCAATACTTGGGCTCGCGAGGAGCCCAACGCGGCCAGTAATAATCAAAACGCGTCTTACGCGAGTTTCAATACTTGGGCTCGCGAGGAGCCCAACCGGCGCTTGCAACTGCGGAACAATGAAATCCGTAGTTTCAATACTTGGGCTCGCGAGGAGCCCAACCGCGCGCGTACACGCGCGTAAGGCAGTTGTAAAGTTTCAATACTTGGGCTCGCGAGGAGCCCAACTGCCAGACATCAAGAGACTGCGGGTCCGAAGAACGTTTCAATACTTGGGCTCGCGAGGAGCCCAACTCCCGTGAGCCCTCTTCGGGCGCGACTTGATCAGGGTTTCAATACTTGGGCTCGCGAGGAGCCCAACAACCAAAGGCGGAATACCCATATAATCAGACAGCGTTTCAATACTTGGGCTCGCGAGGAGCCCAACTCACTGGGATTGAGCTTCCGATGTTAATGTTGCACGTTTCAATACTTGGGCTCGCGAGGAGCCCAACGCATACTCTGCCCATTTAGGACAGTCAAAATAGACGTTTCAATACTTGGGCTCGCGAGGAGCCCAACTTCCCAGCAACATTTACCACGCTGTGGCTTGCATGTTTCAATACTTGGGCTCGCGAGGAGCCCAACCCACACCCTCAGAGCAGGGGAATCCATAGAGGATGTTTCAATACTTGGGCTCGCGAGGAGCCCAACTCACCTCGTCAAATACCGCATCAATGCCCCAGCGAGTTTCAATACTTGGGCTCGCGAGGAGCCCAACGAAACTCTGTGGTAGCACTAATACATGGTTTGTCGTTTCAATACTTGGGCTCGCGAGGAGCCCAACAAGATTGACTGGATTTGTTATAATCCATTAGGTGTTTCAATACTTGGGCTCGCGAGGAGCCCAACCTTTCTTACAGAGCAAATTTTACACGCGACCAGCGTTTCAATACTTGGGCTCGCGAGGAGCCCAACTCAATAAAGAGCTTCTTGAAAAAGCTGTGGAAAAGTTTCAATACTTGGGCTCGCGAGGAGCCCAACCAAGTATCGGGACTTATTTAAATGTAACTGGTTAAGTTTCAATACTTGGGCTCGCGAGGAGCCCAACGGAGTATCGTTTTTGCTGATATGGGTATTATTGCGTTTCAATACTTGGGCTCGCGAGGAGCCCAACCGGAGATTCCGGCGGTATGACTCCTGCACGGAATCGTTTCAATACTTGGGCTCGCGAGGAGCCCAACAACGATGTCTGTTTTTTTTGTCAGAAGTTTAGAGTTTCAATACTTGGGCTCGCGAGGAGCCCAACTTTCGGTCTTTGTTTTGAAAAAATGACCGATTTTGTTTCAATACTTGGGCTCGCGAGGAGCCCAACGCCGCTTACTTTTAAAAAGTCGGAAGGATGGCTTGTTTCAATACTTGGGCTCGCGAGGAGCCCAACAAGTCGAAGTATGGGGTATTGTTTTCGAAAAGAAGTTTCAATACTTGGGCTCGCGAGGAGCCCAACTAGATGCAGGCGCATTACTCACAGATGGAGCCGGTTTCAATACTTGGGCTCGCGAGGAGCCCAACCAGGTTGGTTAATCAATCCAGATATTCCGCGACAGGTTTCAATACTTGGGCTCGCGAGGAGCCCAACGAGTAAAGTTTTCTGCAAACATGGAACAGCAGAAGGTTTCAATACTTGGGCTCGCGAGGAGCCCAACTGAGGTTATCTACAATATACACCCACTGAAAAGTTTCAATACTTGGGCTCGCGAGGAGCCCAACTATCCAGGTTATTCATTCAAGATGGATTCAAATAAGTTTCAATACTTGGGCTCGCGAGGAGCCCAACGGTATCAACTCCTGATAGTTTTCCCCCTCTCCAAGTTTCAATACTTGGGCTCGCGAGGAGCCCAACGAGGTGGATTACCTCATGCGTAAATCGGCTCGCGAGGTTTCAATACTTGGGCTCGCGAGGAGCCCAACTTACCTCATGCGTAAAAGTGCGCGTGAGGAAGCTGTTTCAATACTTGGGCTCGCGAGGAGCCCAACAGTTGTTTCGCGCAAGCGCGTTTCTCAGGAAAAAGTTTCAATACTTGGGCTCGCGAGGAGCCCAACTTGTCGATATGCAAGCTGTAGAAGAACCTGTTAAAGTTTCAATACTTGGGCTCGCGAGGAGCCCAACAAGATTTTTATCTGCCGTATCCAGTAGGTACTTACAGTTTCAATACTTGGGCTCGCGAGGAGCCCAACATGGCGGGTCGCAGTAAATAATGGAATTATCAGGTTTCAATACTTGGGCTCGCGAGGAGCCCAACATTATATATTATGCGACGTTGATTTTTACATAGTTTCAATACTTGGGCTCGCGAGGAGCCCAACTTGCATCCTCATTAATTCCAGTTTTAAGCAAAAGCGTTTCAATACTTGGGCTCGCGAGGAGCCCAACCCTCTTAATATAACCCGCTGCATATAAAAATGCAAATGTTTTTTTCTCGCGATTCGACCTCTTTATTTGTCAAGGAGCATTTCCTTCCGGAATAAGAAATATATAAATTCATTGACATAAGCAGGTTATATTATGCGCGAACCTTTCACTTGAATTCCATTCACCTTGCAGTTCGCGGTATTTTTTTCAATACTCCCATTCAGAGAATTAATGTATCTTTCTGAAGATCTTTCACTGTTTTGATGCCGAAATGTTCAATTCTGGATTCATAATGATTCCCCAGCAAATAAAAACGAATGCTGTCCTGCTCCAGATCTATCTCTTTCAGCAGTGACGCCTTGAATTGCAGAAACTGCGTCGAATCCAGCTGACACTCAAACACCGAAAACTGGACGCGCTGTCCACAGCTTACACAACGTTTGGCAACACGTCTCAAGCGCTTTTTGCCGCCTTCGGATTCCGTTCTGACATCGTAACTTACAACAATCAGCATCGCTCGTCTCCCTCTCCTCAACGGTAAAAATACGGTGGATACTCCGCCATGTCTCCACGCAGAAATCTTGCCAGCAGCAAAGACTGCACGTACGGCAGCATCCCCAGTTTCACCTTTTCATTCAGATACGGATGCATGATTTCATCCTGTTTGCGTTCCTGCCATTCGCCAATCAGAGTCTTCCGAGATTTTTCATTCATCCGCACCGCCCCGGTCTCCGTAACTTTGAAGTCTGCCGCCGACACCTGATTCCGATTGATCAGCGACAACACCAGGCGATCGGCAAGGCACGCCCGAAACTCTTCCATCAGATCCAACGCCAGAGAGGCTCGCCCCGGCCGCAAAGCATGAAAAAAACCAACCGCCGGATCCAACCCCACCGATTCCAACGCCGCCGCACAGTCATGCGTCAGCAAAGTATAGGCAAACGACAGCATGGCATTCACCCGGTCCAAGGGCGGACGCCGGGTCCGTCCCGTGAAGGAAAACGCCGCTTTCTGTTTGACAATGAATGCCGGAAAACAGCCGAAATACAAATTGGCAACCGCCCCTTCCATCCCCATCAGTTCATCATTTTCCCGGATACAGCCGTTCGTCCTTCCAATCATCAGTTTTTCCGTGTGCTGCTTCATCACCGAAACCGCATTCTGAAAACCCGTCTGCTCTGCCGCAGACAGTTTATCCCCGTGATCCCGCAGAAAACGCTGAAGAATCGTCCGAGAATTCAATATCTTCGCCATCAGAAACATCTGCGCCAGATACGTCCGTTTTTCCGGGTTTTCCATTGACAGCATCTGCGCCCGCCGCAACAGCACATTACCGCAGACTCCGCCCTGGATCCGTGCCAGAAAACGTCCGTTCGCCGACAAAAACGACACGGCTATGCCGCGTTCGGCACAAGCCCCCAGCAAAAACGGTGAACACAGCACATTGCCGAAACAGATGATTCCCTGCAGATTCAACAGCGGCAGCTGTCCCTTCTTTTCAGATTTGACACTGATCAGCACCGTTTCCCCTTCCAGAGAAAGGTACGCTCCCTGGGTCGATACATACAGAACATTCAGTAATTTCTTCATTCCGACAGCTCTTTCTGCACGGTATTCCGGATGTAAATTTCCGGACTGGTCAAGTATTTCAACTGCGGCAGGCAATACTCCTTCAAGGAACAGTTCCGGCATTTTTCCGGATTCGACGGCAAAGGCGGCTGCTCCAAGCGGAACAGATGGTGCGCCCGCTCAATCTGCCGTTCCGTTTCAGCCCGGATTTCGCCCGTCAGTTCAAACAGCATACGCTGATGTGTCCGCCCGTAATAAACCGCCCCCTGCCCCACTTGCAGGTTCAGCATTTCCTCCAGGCAGAAAGCCTGGGCACAAAGCTGTACCACATCGCAGAGGTCTTTTTTCGGTCCGCCGATTTTGTATTCAACAGGAAACACCGCACCTGTCCGAACATCAAACTCGATCAGGTCGGCACGTCCGCTCAAACCGTATTTCCGGGAACACAGCAGCAGCGAACGCACCTGTTTCAGACCTTCAGGTGAGTATGTTGTTTCCTGGGAATCGACCCGTTGATGAGCAAGTTCTCCGGCGGCAGTGGAATAGTTTTCCTGCCAGATCTGTTCCACATGAATCAGATAGCACTGCCGTTCGCAGAACATCACATGCTGAACCGCAGACAACTGAATGTATTCATCCTCCGGATACCCGCTCATCATTCTGACCGTTCCTCAGAAACCTTCGATTTCTTCAAACGCAACTCCTTCAACCGGAGAGACATTCACAGAACCGTCGCTGCTGACCTTCAGAGAATCCTGAATTCTTGCCGAAGAACAGCGGCCGTTGGCACAGCCATGATCCCACCACAGAACTTTCAAAACCCGCATACTGCCGTCCGGACGGGCGGACGATGCATCATTTTCAAAGAGTTTCGGCAGCAGTTTCTTGATTTCATCGGCATCCGCATCGGAAAATCCGGTTTTCGAAGCAAGCTGCGGACTCATCGAACCAAAGAAACAGTAAATGCCGGAATTTACCCGGTGTTTCATTCCCATGGTGTCGGAAGATTTTTTGGTGCCGTCGCCTTCACTGCTGACGCTTTTCGTGATCTGAATGCTGGCGACGTCCACAGGCTCAACGGAAAATGCGGACTGCACGGTTACCGGACCGCGGATACCGACCGAAACACTGTCCGCGCTATCCTCTTTGCCTTTTTTCTTGAAAGCGAAAACCTGTCCGAACGCCCGGACGTCAAACCAGGTTTTGCAAGCGACTTCCGCGTAGTTTTCCTTTTTGACATCTTTCAATTTCGCATCGGCACGCTGTTTCAAGGTTGCGAAACCATCGCTGCTGCGGTCATCGGACTGGACAAAAACGTCCTGTCCGTCTTCCATCAAGCGGTCCCGCAGTTTGCGTTTGAGGCAGACATCGGAAACTTCGCCGAAACCGTCATAGGTGGTGCGCGGACGGTTGCCGTTCAGGGGATCTCCGTTCGGGTTGGCATGTTTGACGCTGAAGACAACGGCGAAATCAATTTTCTTGGTGAGACTCATGGCTGACACTCCTGTTTTTATTCGTTTTCATTTTTGGTTTCTTTTTTCGTCCAGAAATCCGCTCTCTGGCAATAATAGCCCAGGAGATATTCTCCGGAAAGCGGCGTATCTTTCTCAAAATCAGCAAGTTCAAATGCGCTGTGAACTTCCTGAAGCACATTTTCCGCGCGAATCAGCGAACCGGAATTATTGGCTTTCAGACGTTCCCGGTAAGGATTCAATGCGTTGTTCAGATTTCTCCAGGTGGAATACGGATGCTCGGAAAAATGGGACATCATCCGCATGGCGTTGGTCGGACGGCTGATTTCGTTCTGAGTCAACGCGGACGTTTCCAGATACTCTGCCGCGGCAAGCAGTCTGCCGTAGAGATAGTCTCTGGATTTCAGATTTTTGTCAAGAGGCATGTCTAAACTCCTTTTCTTTCGTTTATATTCTGAATGACGGTAAACAGCACAGGCAATGCCAAGGTTCTTATTGAATTCCCATGGTTCGACTGATTCATACCGGGAAGCCCGGCGGATGACACTGTTCACGATATCCAGCGGAATCGGCAAATCGTCTATGATGCAGGGCAGCAGACGGGAAACCGTGCTTTTCAACCGGGGATCATCCGGTTTCATGTTGCCGTACGCGGCAAAGACAATATCCCGCGGAGCCGGTGCGCCGTAGAATTTTTTATCCTTGCCGTATTTCTGAAGCCAGGCGCAATTGGTATGCCACTCCAGAATATTCTTCAGATAACGGGTTTCGTCCAGTTCCCGATATGTTTTGACTGCCAATGTCCCCGGCGATGCGGCATCCAGCATTATGAAACACAACCCTTTCGTTGGCAGATTCAACTGGTCCTGCGAGTTCTGCCGCTTTCGCCAATACCCCTTAATCAGTGCGTCCAGTTTTTTCGCGGAAGTTTCGGCTGTTTCCGGATAAGTGCGAGCTTCACCTTCATCCTCATCTTCGTCTTCATCCTCCAGATCCGCAGTATTCCGGGTTGGGTCCGGCACTTCCGGATGAGAACTCACCGCCCAGGCAACCATGTAAAGACTGTCTTCATGAGTTCCCTGCTTATTCAGCAGCCAGCGCAGCGCGGAATGGGCTTTCTGGCTGACTTCCATGCTGATGGAACAGGCTTCCATGGGATCATCGAAGCGACCCCGGTACGTGAAATTTTCCTTGTCGTTGCCGGAAATGATTTTGGACTGGTCGCCGGCATTGCGAATCCGCTTCGGATGCAGTTTCGCCAGCGGGGCTTCTTTTCCGGTTACCTGACAGAAACCGGTCAGCCCTTCCGTTGCCGCAACCCAGGTATAATAATTTTTCCAGCTATCCTGCACCGCAGAGTTTTTCCACAAATCCACAGCAGGAGCATTCCCCCGGAATATCCGGAAAAGAACCAGCGCTTTGGACAATTGTCCGGTTACGGATTTATAAATCGCTGAATTTGCCGCGGCAGTATCGTCGGATGGCTTTTCCAGATAAATTTTACCGTCCGCATTGACCGGCAGAATTTTCGCCCGGTTCAGATCCCGGCAAAGCGTCCGCCGTTTCAGATAATTGCGGACCGCGCAGATATACGGATTGGCAAACTCCGAATCGCACCATTGATCCAGATTCTTCATGTAAGCAGTGAAGCAATCCTGAAAATTTTTCCGGTTTTTCGCTGCATCTTCCGCCTTGAACTGCTCTTCTGCAAAGTTATCCGCAAGATCGCCGGCGACGTATTGCAGGGAATCAAACAACGGATGCGGAGTAATCGAGGAAGTTCGCGATGACGAATCTTCCGTGCAGGGAATAACCACTTCCCGGTCTTTGCTCTGTTTTTCTATGACACTGACATTATCGTTAATATTATCGACAAAATTTCCTTTTTCATCGATTGTAACAATCAGATGCGCCGTCATCGTGGTGTGATACAGAGGGCAAAGACCAGGCGCTCCGGCGTTCACATCGTAGGTTTCCGCAAGTTTTTCAATCCAGCTCATGACGCAGCGACTCCTCTCCCAGCCCGCATGATTTCAGCGGAACCGCTTTCATTTTCCGGATAAAACGACTCATTGCCGGATCGCATTCATCCGGCGCGGGGAACTCTATCACACCATCCTGCATGACCGGACGCCAGAACCGCGTACGCAGTTCTTCCACGCCGGTTTCATCCGGGTAGGCGAAACTGTGGAACATCACGCCGAGATCATTTCTGCCGGAATTGTCATAATGCCCCTGCCCTTCTCCGAACGTGCAAGGTTCGACACAGCCCTGACATTCCCGCGTGCCGAGAAAAATATCGCGCCGTCCGCCTTTCCGGATCATGTTTTTGGCAATTGTATAATGTTTTCCATCAATCCGGTCCGATACATATTCCGGTCCGCGGAATTCATTCCAGATGAATTTCACCTCCACCTGATATGCCGGATTCTCCAGATAATTGTAGTAGGCGAGCGTGTAACGATCCTTGCCGACACCGTTCATTCTCAATGGTTTGACCCCCTTGCTCTCCATCCGGATCGGATTCAGGATACGCACCCTCTTCACAATCCAGATCAAAGTAGGTTTCCAGTACACCGATTTCATGATGCCTTTCAGGGCCTCATACGTGGGAACCGGGTATGATGACTTATCGCCTCCTATTTTAGAGAAAGGATCGGTGAAAAGTGCATACTTTCCGCGAACCAGAAAACTTAACGTATTGTCCATGAATAAGAACCTCCTTTCAGTTGTTTATCTGTTCAATAATTCAGGGAACTCAGATGACCGCTGTCTGCCATAAGTCCCAGATTTTCCTTCACATCATAATCGCTTTCACGGGCGGCAAGAATCCCGTAATCACCATTCAGCTCATATACCGCACCGCTTTCCCGTAATTTCTTTTCCGTATATTCCGTAACACCGACGGAATACAGCTGTGCCTTTTTCAACAGTTTGTTGAACTGTTCCGGTTCGGGATTGGCGGCAAGTTTCGCAATGATTGCCTTGCCGCGGCAATACGGCACAATCACCGAAGCGGAGGTCAGATCGTCCAGAGCCTTGAATGCTTTTCCTGCGGTTTCAAAGGCACCGCGAACCGGAAGGCTGATGTACGGAACGTCATGCAGCCGCTGATACTCTTCGCCGGATTTCGAGTTGCTGCCCAGCAGATTCAGCAATGTATCGTTCACGAACCCCGGCAGCCGGACTCCATATGCAAGTTCATCGTCCGTAAGATGAGAATACAGATTTTCATAATACATCTTCAACAGCTTCGGAGACAGAATATCGCAGTCGTATTTTTCCGGATTGCGCCGATATTGCTCCAGGGCGTTTTTCGTTGAAACACTCCAAAATGAAACTGACGGTGTCAAATGCAGTTTTGCCGGATTCTCCAGAATATATACTTCGCCGCTTTCGCGTTCGGCATTGCGGTTGCAGCGGCCGGCGGCCTGAACAATGGAGTCCAATGATGTCATCATCCGAATCACACACTCGAAAGATATATCAACTCCCGCTTCAATCAGACTGGTGCTGACTACCATGATTCTTTCACCGTTTTTCAGTTTTTCCCGTATTTTCACAAGGAGAGCTTTCCGATGCGCCGGACACAGATTCGTACTCAAATGAAAAAGCGGCAGTTCCGGATGACGGCTGTGCAGCAGACGAAACATTTCCGCCGCATGGGGTTTGGTATTGCAGATCAGCAGAAGCGAGTTCAAACCGGCAAACTTTTCATCCGCGAAATCCGCAATGCTTTCATTGGTCTGCTGCCCCGGAACATATACGGTATTCACTCGTTTCAGCTGCCGGAACAGCGTGCCGTAATCCTGATACAATTCGGCATTTTCGGCGAAATGAATCCGGTTGATATTCTTGGAAATCATCGACTGGTCCGGCTGAGTGGCGGAACACAGAACCACAGTCGATTTCAGCTCTGTCGCCAGATAATTGAGCACCCGGTTGAAAATGCAGGTCATTTCAACAGGGAGACACTGTATTTCATCCAGAATAATCACCGATTCCGCCAACTGATGAAAACGCCGGACATAACGGCTTTCCCCGGAAAACATTGCATTCAAAATCTGAACCATGGACGTGCAGATGATCGGCGCATCCCAGTTTTCCGAAATCCGGCTGTACGGTTCTTCGCCATATTTTTTCTTCATTTCCGGCAGAATTCCACTATGACACTCCAGCACATATTTTCCGGTCAGATCGTCCAGATTCTTCCGAATGGAATCTGCATTCTGTTCCAGAATCGAAAGAAACGGTGCGGCGTAGACAACCCGTTTCAAGTGATGCCGTTCCGCATGATGCAGAGCAAACCGCAGTCCGGCAAGAGTTTTGCCCCCGCCGGTCGGAATCGTGAAACGGTAAATACCCTGCGGCAATGACGCCGACTGCAATGCTGCAGAGGAAATATCGGCGCGAATCCGGTCGAGTTCCGTATCCCGGCGGAACTCTGCCAGATGACATTCCAGACATTCCGCCAGCATTCCCCAGTCGGAAAAATTGCCGCAGACCTGTCCGCCCGCGGCGTCTGTGCGGTCGGCGTCGATCAGCGCACTGTACAGCAGACGAAGCCGCAACCCCAGTTTGAACGGAATCTTCCCCGTGCTGCCCTTCAGGAGCTCTTCTTCATATTTCCCGGCAGCAATTACGGCTTTGATTTCGTCCCGCACTTCCGGTTCCATCCGTTCAAAAATCCGGTCAAGCCCCTTAAAATCTTCCGGCTTGCGTTCCAGGAAAAAACTGTCGCCATCCGGCTGTATCACATCCTCCAGAAACGAGTGATGATCAATGACTGGCATTTCCATCAGAATTTCCAGAAGCGGACCGGGCTTTTTCCCCAGAGTCTGTTTCCAGAACCAGGCTCCGGCGGCGGCATGAGGAATTTTTCCGCGCATTTTTTCCGCATTCGGAACAAATCCGGGGTCGCCGCTTTTGAGCAAGCCGGCGATGGACTGAATATAATTCTGAAAATCTTCGGAATATTTCCCGATGTCGTGCAGCAAACCGAGCAGATATCCAGTTTCGCCGAAACCGCAGACGGCAAGAAAATCCCGGCAAAGCGAGGCGGTGGAAAATAGATGATCTTTCAGAAGCTGAGTCTTCTGTGTTTTTTCATCAACAATTCTGGCTATCATGGCAGCATCTCCCCGGATTTTTAGTCATACAACTTTATGATAACATCAGTCTTTCAAAAATCAAATTATTTTTTTATTTTTTCTGTAAAATATCCTGTAATTATGATAAAACTGCTGCCATTATATTCAGATATAAAGTAAAAAAATCACTGAACATACAAAAACACGAATGAACCCGTTTTTTATTCCGGAATCCGCAGACAGCAAAAGCGGCGGAAACGGAATTTCCATGGAAAAAAACGGAAATGACTTGCACTTTCAGCCGGAATCATGTAAATTACCGTTTTATAGAATCAACCTTTTTTACCGAAAGGATTTATTTTTATGAAAAATTACAGAATCGCCGCGATCCCCGGAGACGGGACCGGACCGGAAGTTATCGCCGAAGGAATCAAAGTTGTCAATGCCGCCGCTAAGAAATTCGGCTTCGGTGTTGAATTCACCTCGTATGACTGGGGCGGCAACCGCTATCTGCGCGAAGGCGCGGGTATGCCGGACGACGCCGCGGAAGTCCTGAAAAAATATGACGCCATTTACCTCGGCGCAATCGGATGTCCGGAAGTGCCTCCGGGAATCCTCGAAAAAAGCATCCTGCTGAAACTCCGATTCGAACTGGATCAGTATATCAACCTGCGTCCGGTCAAGCTGTATCCCGGCGTGGAATCCCCGCTGGCGAACAAGAAGCCCGAAGATATTGATTACGTGGTTGTGCGCGAAAACTCCGGCGACGTCTACACCGGCATGGGCGGTGTTGCCATGAAAGGCACTCCGAATGAAGTCGCCACCCAGGTAATGACTTACACCCGGCCGCAGGTCGACCGCTGTCTCAAATTCGCCTTCGAAACCGCGCGCAAACGCCACAGCAAAGCCAATCCGTGGCGCGGACTTTCGCCGGAAGACATTGCGGCGGGCAAGACCGCTCAGCTGACGCTCTGCGGCAAATCCAACGTACTGACTTATGTTTTCGACATGTGGAACCGCGCTTTCCATGAAATGGCGGAACAGTATCCGGATGTCAAAATCAATTACAACCACGTGGACGCCATCACCATGTGGATGGTCAAAAACCCGGAATGGTTCGATGTGATTGTTACGACCAACATGTTCGGCGACATCATCACCGACCTGGCGGCGATGACCACCGGCGGCATGGGTATTGCGGCGGGCGGCAACCTGAATCCGGAAGGAATCAGCATGTTCGAACCCATTGGCGGCTCCGCACCGAAATATACCGGCAAAAACGTCATCAACCCGCTGGCAGCCATCCTGTCGGCGGCTATGATGCTGGATCACCTCGGCGAACATGAGGCAGCGCGCGCCATCGAAAAGGCTGCCGCGTACCTCACCGAACACAAGCTCAAAAGCCTGTCCGCCGGAAAAATGGGTTATTCCACTACAGAAGTCGGCGATCTCGTTGTCGCCAATCTGTAAAATACCCGGAATAGAATGCGGCAGAGGCTGAACCTGCAGCTGCCGCTTCTTTCTGCGTCATCCGGAATCCGGCGTCCAAACCGCCGGGTCCGGAGCATCGAATGCAAGGAGTGAATCGGGACGGCATGAGCGAATCTCTGAAACATCTTCAACAGGTGATCGGTTACCAGTTCCGGCAGCCGGAACTGCTCCGCGAAGCTATGACACACAAATCATACGCGGCGGAATGGAATGTCAGATACGACAACCAGCGGCTGGAATTTTTCGGCGACGCCGTAGTGGAGCTGGTGCTGACACGTCATCTCTATTTCCGCTACCCCGATCTTCAGGAAGGCGACCTGACCAAAATACGCTCGGCTCTGGTCAATCAGGATTCCCTTGCCAGATTCGCCCGTTCCATTAACCTGGGCAAATACATTCAATTCGGACGCGGAGAAATCGACGCCCGCGGCGGCGACCGCGATTCCACCGTTTCCGACGCCTTCGAAGCCTTGTCCGGAGCCATTTATCTGGACGGCGGATATGACCGCGCGGAAGAATTCATTCTCCGCATCTTCCGGAACAGCGTACCCGAACCGCTCAATCTGCTGGCGACGGTCAATCCCAAAGGTGCGCTTCAGGAATATACGCAGGCGAAATCATCCCGGACGCCGCGTTATCAGACTCTTTCCATTACCGGACCGCAGCACGATCCCCGTTATGAAGTGGCGGTATTCCTGGGAAAGGAACAGCTGGGCACCGGCATCGCGCAAAACCGCAAAAATGCGGAACAGGCGGCTGCCGATCAGGCATTGAAAACTCTCAAACAACGTGACGAGGCGGCAAAATCATGAATCAGACGTATTCTCTGCATTATCCGGCGGAAATCTCTTTCGGCGTCGGAATCAGCGCCACTCTGCCGGAAAAACTGACCGGATTCCGCAGAATCCTGCTGGCGGCAGGCAGCCATTTCATGAAAACTCCGGAATACAGCAAGCTGCTGGATTCCCTGAAAAATTTCGAAATCCATACGGTCAGCGGCATTCATCCGGAACCGCCGCTGGAAGACGTGGACCATTTGATCACCGCAGGACGCGATTTCCGGGCGGAAGCGGTGATTGCGGTCGGCGGCGGCAGTGTCATCGACTGCGCCAAAGCGGCGGCGGCTCTGATTCCTCTGAACGGCTTCTGCGCCGATTATTTCAGCGGAGAAAAGAACATTCCCGGCAAAGGTCTGTTCTTCGCCGCGCTCCCGACGACATCCGGTACCGGCGCGGAAATCACCAATAACGCCGTACTGACTGACTCCGCCACCAAAATCAAGAAATCCCTGCGGCATCCGGCAATGGCGGCGGATCTGGCAATAGTCGATCCCCTTCTGACCGTCAGCTGTCCGGAATCTTTGACCGCCGCCAGCGGTCTGGATGCCTTTGTTCAGGCTTTTGAGTCCTGCACATCCCCGAAAGCCTCGGCTGCCAGCTGTGCATTGAGTTTTGCCGCCCTGAAAAAGATTTCCGGCAATCTGGAAAAAGTGGTGCGGAACGGTTCAGACCTCGCGGCGCGCACAGAAATGGCGGAGGGCAGTCTGCTTTCCGCCATGGCGTTTTCTCAGACCGGACTGGGGGCGATTCACGGTCTGGCGCACCCGATCGGATTGCTGCTTCACGTGCCGCACGGCAAAGCGTGTGCCACGCTGATTCCGGCAATCGTGGAATGGAACCTGCCGCTTTGCTCCGCTATGTACGGACAGATGGCGGTGGTCTGCGGATTCGGCAATACCGCCGATGATTTTCTGCGCGGATGTGTTGAACTCTGCCGGAATCTGGGAATCCGCGGAGATTTTTCCGAATATGGACTGAATGAATCACATTTCGATTTCATCGTGAAAAACTGCCGCAGTGCCAGTATGAAACTCAATCCGCGGCCCATGTCGGATGACGATGTGAAAAATCTGCTGAAAGGTCTGGTGTAAAATGAGCGTTCTTCCTGATTTTCTGATTCAGAAACATACCGTCGCACACCATGAATGCGGCGCGGACAGTCAGATCAAACTGAATTGCGTCCTGGATTATTTTCAGGACATTGCGGCGTGTCATGCCGAGCTGCTGGGGGTCGGGATGAATGATCTGAAACAGCAGCATCTGCTCTGGGTGCTTTCCAGATTGAAACTGCGTTTTCACCGTCATCCCCGGCTGGGCGAGAACCTCACAGCGATGACCTACCCCACCGGCTTGAACCGGCTGTTCGCCACCCGGCAGTATCAGCTGCTGGCGGAAGACGGAGAACAGCTGATTACCGGAACCAGTTTTTGGATTGTCATTGACGATACCAAATTCCGCCCAGTCAAACCGTTTCACATGCTGGCGGATTTTGCCGACCGCAATCCGGACAAGGAACGTTTTTATCCGGTATTGGACAAAATCCCCGAACCGGAAACATCCCCTGCCCCGCTGCTCGAATATCAGGTTCTGCAATCCAATATTGATCTGAACCGCCATCTGAACAATGCGTTTTATGCCGCATATACCGTGGATACGCTGGGGTGTCTGACTGGACAGCTCTGTCATCCGGCGGAATTGCAGATTAACTTCCTGCTGCCGGGCGCACTCAATGCGAAAATTGTCTGCGGCGGCAATGTGGAAAACAGCGGAACTTTCTATATAGACGGCAGGCATCCGCAGGACGGACAGCTCTGTTTCCAGGCTGCGGGACGTCTGTAACAACCGGCAGACATCAAGAACTGCCGGGCGCTTTCAGCTTTTCTTCAGATTGGCAAGGAATGCGCGAGTCCGTTCATTTTCCGGCGCATCAATCAGCTTTTTGGCAGGACCTTCCTCCACGATTACGCCGTCCGCCATGAATATGATCCGGTTGGAAACATTTCGGGCAAACATGATTTCATGGGTAACGATAACCATGGTCATTTTTTCTTCTGCCAGCTGACGGATCACCTTCAGAATTTCTCCGGTGAGTTCCGGATCCAGCGCGGAAGTCGGTTCGTCGAAAAACAGGATTTCCGGATGCATCATCAGGGCGCGCACAATGGAAACGCGCTGCTGCTGTCCACCGGAAAGTTCGCAGGGATAAGCGTTTTCCCGTCCTTCCAGTCCCATTTTCTTCAATAGAAGCCGGGCTTCTTCCGCCGCTTCCACTCTTTTGCGGTTCTGTACGCAGACCGGGGCATCGGTTACATTGCGCAGCACCGAGAAATGAGGAAACAGGTTGTAATTCTGAAAGACCAGTCCGAAACGGTTCCGGGCATTTTTCAGAACTTGTGGTGCGGCATATCCGCCGTTGCGGAACACGGTCAGACCGTCGTATGCCAGCCCGCCGGAGTCAATGGTTTCCAGCAAAGTGCAGCAGCGGAGCAAGGTGGATTTTCCCGAACCGGACGGTCCGATAATGGAAACGACTTCCCCGCGGTCAACCGTCAGGGAAATTCCTTTCAGGATCTGCCGTCCGCTGAAACTTTTGGTCAGGTCAGAAATAGTCAGAACGCTCATAATGCCCCTTTACCGGTAATAGCTCAGCCGTTTTTCCAGCCGGCCCATTCCGGCGGCAACAGCAAAATTGAAGATATAATAGAAAACTCCTGCCGCAATAAACGGAACCATGGTCGTATGCGCACTGGAAATTTGCCTGGCGATGGTGAACATTTCCATCACGGAAAGCGAAAACGCCAGCGAGGTATCCTTGACCAGAGTGATAACTTCATTGGTAATCGCCGGAATGATCCGTTTGATCACCTGCGGCAGAATGATCCGGAAGAATGTCTGGCAGGAAGAGTACCCCAGGACTTTGGCGGCTTCATACTGTCCCGCCGGCATGGATTCGATTCCGCCGCGGTAAATTTCGGCAAAATACGCTGCGTAGTTCAGCGAAAATGCCAGAATCACCGCAATAAAACGGTATCCGCTCGCCAGCGGGACATGAAACAGGTAATACGGTCCGAAGTAGCACACCAGCAGCTGAAGCATCAGCGGGGTGCCGCGCATGACCGATATATACACCTGGAAAACGATACGGACTACCATACACCGGGACATGCGCCCGAATGCAATCAGCAGACCAAGCGGCAGGGCAAAAACCAGTGTCAGCAGAAAGATTTCCACGGAAACACATAAACCGCCCAGCAGTTCTGAAAACATGATACGGTAATCCATTACTGCCGTCTCCCGATCAGGGTTTGAGTGTCAGCACGTTCTGGCCGTTGAAGTACTGTGCCGAAATTTTCGCGGCAGTTCCGTCGGCAATCATCGCGCGCAGGGTTTTCTGCACAGTGTCGCGAAGTTCCGTATTGCCTTTCCGGAATCCGATGCCGTAGTTTTCGGTCATGACAATTTCATCCAGCAGCACAAATTTACCCGGAGCGTCGCTCTGTTTCTTCCGGGCAACTCCGATGTCCAGAGCCACGGCATCCACGGATCCCGCTTCCAGTTCCATGACGGCATTGTTGTAATTCGGAGCAATCACCATCCGTTTGAACGTGGCTCCGAGTTTTTCCCGTTCGCCGCCTTTGCTCAAAGCTTTCTGCACCGGCGTATCGGTCTGAACCGCCACGATTTTTCCAGCCAGATCGGCAAGTTTGCGGATGGGCGAACCGGCTTTCACCATAACCACCTGCTGGTTGGCTACATACGGATCACTCCACAGATACGCATTTTCACGACCGTTGATGGTAAAACCGTTCCAGATGCAGTCGATGGAACCGGTATTCAGCTCCATGTCCTTGGAATCCCAGTTGATCGGACGCAGCACAATTTTCCACTGGTTGCGGCGGGCAACTTCTCTGGCAAGATCCAGGTCAAATCCTTTGTAGACTCCGTTTTCCTTGTAGCCGTAAGGCGGAAAATCGGAGTCAAAACCAACGGTGAAAGTTTTTTCTTTCGGCTGCTCGGAACAGCCGCAGAACAGCACTGCCGCGACAGCAGTCATCAGAATCGTACGCCATTTTTTCATGTTTTTTTATCCCTTCCTTTTTTGTTTTGGGGTTTTTCCTGTGTTACTTCGGCTGCTGCTGACTGAGACAATGCAGCGCACCGCCTTCCAGTATAATATCATAGCAGTCAACTGGAATGATTTCACGTCCGGGGAACGCCTGTGCCAGAATTTTCATGGCGGCTTCCGCCGAAGCATCCTGACGGTAAGTCGGGAACAGCACGGCTCCGTTGATCACCAGATAATTGGCATAGGTGGCTGGCAGAATATCCGTGCGCCAACCGTCCGGCCGGATCGGTTCCGGCATGGGCAGCGGAATCACTTCCAGCTTTTTCCCGTCCGCCGTGCGCATCTGCTGCAGCCCCTTGAAATTCCGTACCATGGCATCGTACCCGGGGTGCGTTTTTTCTCCCAGCGCGGCAACGACAGTATGCTCATTGACAAAACGCGCCAGCGTGTCGATATGCCCGTCGGTGTCATCACCGGGCAGCCCGCTGTCCAGCCACAGAATTTTTTCCATACCCAGCGCATCACCGAGAATCCGCTCCGCTTTGGCTTCGGTCATTCCCGCATTGCGGTTGGCGTTCAGCATGACCGAACGGGTGGTCAGCAGAGTCCCTGCGCCGTTGGTTTCCAGCGCACCGCCCTCGCACACAAACGGTACGGCGAAACGCCGGCAATGCAGATAGCGCGCGATTTTGGACGGCACGGCGTCATCCAGATCCCAGGGTGCGAATTTGCCGCCCCAGGCGTTATAGCGGAAATCCGCCATGGCGAGACGTCCGTTCTCTTTGTTTTTCAGAAAGACCGGACCATGATCGCGGCACCAGGCGTCGTTGGTGGCTATGTCAAAAAATTCCACTTGTTCCAGAACGGCATGATGCGCGGCAAGCAATTCCGCAATCCGTTCGTTCCGGTCGGCGGCAGCCACAATCCGCAGCAGTTCATGACGGCTGATCGCCGCCGCAAAGTCGGCGTACGCCGATTCCATCGCGTCAAAACAGTCTTCCCAGGTCTGCGGATTGCTCGGCCAGCTCAGGTAGACACAGGTCTGTTCCGACCATTCGGCAGGAAACGTGTAGCCGAGTTCACGCGGAGATTTCCCGGCAGGAAAAAGAGCATCAGTCATTGAAACGCCTCATCAGGTTGGAATAGGAATCAATCCGCCGGTCACGGAAGAACGGCCACATGCGGCGGTGTTCCTCCATGGCAGCCAAATCGCAGTCCGCATACAGAATCTGGGTCTGTTCGCGGTCTCCCAGTACAATATGATTTCCGTAGAAATCCGCGGTAAATGATGAACCCCAGAATTTCGTTCCGTGTTCAACGCCGACCCGGTTCACGGCGGCAAAATAACAGCCGTTCGCCACGGCATGACCGCGCTGCACGTTCAGCCAAGCATCCCGCTGCCGATCCGCCAGAGAATCCGGTTCCGATGCAATCCCCCCGATCGCCGTCGGACAGAAAATGATGTTCGCTCCGGCAAGAGCGGTCAGACGCGCCGCTTCCGGGTACCACTGATCCCAGCAGACCAGCACGCCGATATCCGCGTAACGCGTATGGAACGAACGGTATGGCAGGTCGCCCGGCGCAAAATAGAATTTCTCCTCAAAACCCGGATCCTGCGGAATATGCATCTTGCGGTACTTGCCCATCAGCGTGCCGTCGGCGTCAATCACGACTGCGGTATTGTGGCTCAGTCCGGGCGCACGGCGTTCAAAAAGCGACAGCACCAGAACCACACCCAATTCTTTGGCGAGAACACAGAATCGCTCCGTCCATTCCGACGGAATTGCTATGGCAAGATTGAAAAAATCACTGTCCTGTTTCCAGCAGAAATATTCCGTCAGGAACAGTTCCTGCGTGCAAATGATTTTTGCACCGTTCGCTGCGGCTTCCCGTATCAGCTGTTCCGTCTGGAGCGCGGCGGCTTCCATGCTTCCACGGTCCCGGTCCTGAAGCAGCGCGATTTTCACTGTCGGCATACTCATTTCATTATTCCCCTTTATCAAATGCCGTCCGCCCGCTCAACGCGGCGGCGATGGTCGCAGGGTCGGCAAAGCTCAAATCGGATCCCGCCGGAAGACCCTGCGCCAGACGGCTGGTTTTCAATCCGAAACGTTTCAGCCGGCCGGCTAAATAAACTGCGGTCGCCTGTCCTTCCACGTCCGGACTCAATGCAAATATGATTTCACGGAATGAACCATGCTCCAGCCGCATTTCCAGAGCGTCAGCGGAAATGGATTCCACCCCGCGTCCTTCCAGCGGCGCAATGCGTCCGCCCAGCACATGGTAAACCCCGCGGAACACCCCGCTGGCCTCTATGCTGCGGATCTGCGGCGTATCTTCCACCACACATAAAAGCTCCGGATCACGGCTCGGCGATGCACAGATCGGACACAGCACCGTCCCGTCCTCCCGGATATCCGCCAGATTTCCGCAGACCGAACATTTGCCGACTTTTTTCTTCAGATCGGCAAGCACCTGCGACAGCACTTCCAGTTTTGTGCCATCCCAGGCGAAAAAATTCATCGCCATGCGTTCTGCACTGCGCCGTCCGACGCCGGGCAGCGACCGCAGCAGTTCCATCAGGTCTTCCAATGCCTGCGGGTATTTCTCATTCATTGCTCGTCCCCGGAAATACCGATCTCTGTTACATCAATCCCGGAATGTTCAGCCCGCCGGTCGCTTCTGAAAGTTTCTTCGCACTGATTTCCTTGAACTGACGCAAAGCGTCTTCCAGCGCGGCGGCGCAGGCTGTTTCCAGCGTCAGGGACGTGCCGGAACTCAGCAGCGACGGATCAATATGAAATCCTCTGACCGCCAGATCTCCGGTCATTTCCACCACCACTTTTCCCGCCGGGTCTTTCCCCGTCAGCGCTGTATCGGCAAGTTCCGCTTTCATGTTTTTCATATTTTTCTGAATCTCGCCGACTTTTTTCATCAGCCCAGCCATTTCACCCAGATTTCCGAACATGGACATTTTTCATATTTCCTTATTTTGCGTTGATTTCTTTTTCCAGCAGGGCATCGCGCTGTCCTCCGTAGAGAATTGCCTTCTCATACGCCTTCAGCGCCGATTCCTGTTCCTTGCGTTTGATATGGATTTTCGCCAATGCGAAATACGGTTCAGGTTTGTTGCCGGACGCGTCCGCCGCACGCCAGTAATGCCACAGCGCCATGCCGAGATCCCCGGCTTTTTCCGCTTCCGCTCCCTGTTTCATTTCTTCCTGGTACTCCTTCAGCGCCGCTGCGGATTCAGCTGTTTTCTTCTGATTGTCCGACAGTTCTGCCGCTTTCGGCGCAGTGGATTCCGGTTTCGCGTTTTTGTCCGCCGATGCTGTTTCCTGTTTCACGGCTTTCGGCATCGGTTTTTCCGCTTCCGGCCGCTGGCGTTTATGCACTTTTTTCACGCCGGCAATCTGCACATTTCCATCTTCCAGATCGGCACGCAGCATCTTCAATTCCGCACGGGATTTTTTCGCATCATAGACCGCTGTCTTAACGGATTCCTCGGCATTGTCCAGCTGGTCGCGCAGACGAACCGTCAGCAGACGGTAGTTCTCCGCCGTTTTATTCGCCGCACGGAGCTGAGCTTTCAGCGACTCGTGTTCCTTCAGCAGATCGGTGATGACCGTATTTTTCGCCGCAGCTTCCCGAACCAGTTCATCTTCAGAACCTTCCGACAATTTCCGGATCGTTCCGTCCAGTTCGCTGATCCGTTTGTTCAGCCGGACAATTTCCTCTTTGGACAACGCGACTGCCAGCTGTTTTTTCAGCGAATCCGTTTCTTTGGTCAGACGTGCAGTCTCTTTTTCCAGAGCCGCGCGCCGCTCGGTCAGCTGCCGGACAGATTCCTGATATTTCGTGTTGGCATCCCGCAGAGCCAGCACCTGCCCCGCATTCTTCTGCAGTTCCGTTTTCAGCGCACCTTCCACGGTGGCGGCATTTTTCCGGATTTTTTCATTCTGGAGCTGGAGCTGTTCCGTTTTCTGTTTCAGTTCCGCGTACTGCTTCTGCATTATGTTGAATTCCGCTGCGGCCTCACGCAGACGCGCCGAATCACCTTGCAGACGGGACAGCGATCTCTGGGTTCGTTCCAGACGTCCCTGCGTATTCCCCAGATCCGCCTGCAGTTTGGCAATCACGGATTCCAGTTCAGCTTTCTCATCCGAAACTTTTTTCAGCGACTGTTCCGCCTGAACGCGGGCAGTCGAAGCCGCCGACAACTCAGATGCGGTCGGCAGTTTCGCCTTGAGAGCATCCAGCGTCTTGACCAGCTGGGCGCGTTCCGCCGCAGTTTCGCGCAGCGTATTCCGCAGACGGTTGATTTCTTTTTGTGAATTCTGCAGCGTTTTCGTCTGCTGAGCCAGACGCTCCTGCAGAACTTTGGTTTCCGCAGTCTGTTTTCGCGTCGGCTCTTTGCGGGCTTCCGCCGCAAGTTCCGCATCCTTTGCATTCAGGGCGGCGCGGAGACGCTCAATCTCCGCTTTATTTTCGGTCTGCATCCGGTCATGACTCTGTTTCAGCCGGGCGTTTTCCGAACGGACTCCTTCCAGCTGATTCCGCAAAGCCGCAGCCTGATCCGCCGGGGTGTCCGCCGGTGTCTTTTCCTTATTATTCCGGGACAGACGCGATTCAAAATCCTGACGCTGTTTCGCCAGTTCCGCATCGCGTTCCTTCAGAGAAGCGGTCAGACGTTCCGATTCCGCCTGCAAAGTTTTCAGCTGCACAGCCGCCGCGGCTGCCACCGCCAGCTGTTTCTGCAATTCCGCATCTTTTTCCGCAATCTTCAATTGAGCGGCGGCAATCCGCGCATCCAGTTCCGCACGGACTCTCCCCGCTTCCGCGAGCTGACTTTCCTTCACCGCCAGACGCGCTTTCAATTCCGCCGGATTCCCGAATTTCTTCAGTTCCGACAGCTCCTTGAGTGTGGCATTTTTCTCTCCGGCAAGCTGTTCCGCTTGCTGCTGCGCTTCCGCCAGACGGTTTTTCAGGGATTCGGAAAGCTGGTCGTTGACTTTCGCCGCCAGCTGATCCCGTTCCGCCGCCGCGCGGTTCAGCTTGTCCCGGAGTTCCGCATTATCCGCAGAAACTTTGCGGAACGATTTTTCCAGTTCGCCGAACTGTTTGGAAATGGAGTCATTCGCCTTGGCAAAATCATTGCGCTGTTCAATATTGATCACCAGATCCTTTTTGAGTTTGGCAATCTCCGCATTCAGAACTTCCGCCTGTTTATCCAGTTCCGTCCGTTCCGTGCGCAATTTTTCCAGGTCAGCGCGGAACTGGCGGTTTTCTTTGCGCAATGCCTCGGCATCCGCTTCAATTTTTTTCGTCAGTTCATCCGAAGAAAACCGTCCGGCGCGCAGTTTCCGCAGTTCCGCCGCTGATTCTTCATATTGCGCGGTTTTCTGGTCCAGCTGCTGTTTCAGTTCCGTTGAACGCGTTTCGGCTTTTTTCAGAGAATCATTCAGAGACGCCAGTTTTTCCGCATTCTGCCGCACCATGTTCCCCGAAGTCTGCAATTCCGCCGTGTATTTTCGGGACAGTTCCGCGTATTCCGCAGTCTGACGGGCTTTTTCCGCCGACAGCACTTTCACCTGTTCTTCCAGTTTTGCATGTTCGGCAGAACGTTCCCGGAACGCTTTGGAAAATGCGGCACTCTTGTTCTGTTCCGCAGTCAGCAGACGTTCCAGCTCGGCGGTGCGCGGCGTGGCTTTGCGCTGTTCCTCCTGCAGTTTTTCGAACTGAAGTTTGAGCAGTGCCAGCTGTTTTTCCAGATTGGCGCGTTCCGCCATCAGACCGCGGATCTGATCCTGCGCGGTTTTCGCCCGGTCGGCGGCAGGACGCAGTTTCGACAATTCATCCTGAAGTGCCTCAATCTGTTTTTTGCGGAGTTCATTTTCCCGTGCTGTTTCGCGCAGACGTTTCGCCGTTTCCGCAGTGGCGGCAGATGTTGTTCCCGCAGATTCGGCAGGAGCGGCAACCGTGCGGTTGACTGCGCGTTTGGCTTCGTCCGCCGCTTCATCGGCACGGCGGCGCGCATTCACCAGACGCCGCTGACAGAGATTCATCCGGTACTCAATCACACTCCGGTTCCACTTCGGATTCTGGCGGCGCACTTCCTGAAAACATTCCAGCGATTTCTGGTACAGCGGCAGAGATTCCTCATAATGGCCGGAAATCATTTTCATCTCGCCTTTTTCATAGTATTCAAAACCCTGACGCCAGATGTCCCACAATTCACGCGACACTCTGCGGTCCGGGGTGGACATGGGCCGGCTGCCCTGGGCGGAAACCTGCTGATACGGAATCAGCACCGCCCCAGCCAATATGGACAGCAGCACTCCGTTTCTCACCAGCTGTTTTGTATTCATGAAACGTCCTCCTTTATTTCTCGTTTCGCGGCCGGAGAAATTCTGCAAACTTATGTCCCGGCGCAGGGGCAAATTCCACTGTCGCCAGAAAAGTACCGTCATCCAGCCATTCCGATTCATATATTCTGCCCTTCGCATGGGCAAGAGCCATCAGGTCCTGCCGTTCCGGCGGAACCGCTATTTCCATTACCGAAGATTTTCCCCGCGCCCGCAGCGACAGCGCCTGAAACAAGGCGTCAAACCCTGTCCGGTTCAGACTCGAAACAAAAATTCCATCTGGCGCCAGCGAACGCACCCGCGCCTGCGCCACCGGATCAGTCAGCAGGTCGCTCTTGTTGAACACCGTCAGCATCGGTTTGTCCCCCGCCCCCAGTTCATTCAGTACCGAAAGCGTTGTCTCCCAATGAGAACTGACATACGGGCTGGACACATCCAGCACCAGCAGCACAAAATCAGCCAGCAGCGCCTCCTCCAATGTCGACTTGAACGCTTCCACCAGTGAATGCGGCAGCTTGCGCACAAATCCGACCGTGTCGGTCAGCAGCAGTTCTGTTTTGTCCGGCAAAGTCAGCTTCCGGGTCGTCGGATCCAGTGTCGCAAAAAGTTTGTCTTCCGCCAGCACCCCTGCCCCGGTCAGGGCATTCAGCAGCGTCGATTTCCCCGCATTGGTGTAGCCGATGATCGCGCAATTGGCTATGCTTCCGCGCAGACGTTCCTTGCGCTGCACCGAACGATGCGAACGGACTTCCTGCAAATCCTCTTCCAGCGCACGAATCCGTTTTTTGACCATGCGCCGGTCATATTCAATCTGTTTTTCCCCTTCGCCGCGCGTTCCCAGCGCTCCGCCCCGCTGACGCGACAGATGCGACCATGCCCCCGTCAGACGCGGCAGGTAATAACGGTTCCGCGCCAGCTCCACCTGAAGCACCGCTTCCCGCGTCTGCGCACGCGCCGCAAAAATATCCAGAATCACTTCCTGACGGTCATACACACGCATCGAACTCATTTTTTCAATGTTGCGCTGCTGGGATGGTCCGAGTTCGCAGTCGAAAATCAGCATGTCCGCACCCGCGCCCGATGCCATATCGCGGATTTCTTCCAGTTTCCCGCTGCCCACATAAAATTTCGGATGAATCTGCCGGATCGGTGCCACCACCTCGCCGCAGACCGGAATCCCCAGAGTGTCCACCAGTTCGTGCAGCTCTTCCAGATATTCCTTCGCGGCGGAAATCCCGTCGTTCTGCCCCGCGATCCCGACCAGAAACGCACGTTCCGGCTTGCTTACAGTCGGAAACGGACTCACTTGGATTTCGCTTTCACCCATACGCTCACAGCCTCAAAACTTGTTCTGAATCAGCTTATAGTTCTTGACAAAATACGAGACGCCCGAATACACCGTGGAAAACGCCACCAGCAGCAGGACCGCATACCAGACTTTCCACACCGTCGGTTCGTAAATATCGAACCCCCACAGACTTACCCAGCCCGCGCCGCCGATCAGCAGCGCAAACATCTGGAACGCCGTTTTGAATTTCCCCGACTTGTCCGCCGCAATCACCACGCCGTCGCCGATCGCCAGCAGACGCAGTCCCGTCACCAGAAATTCGCGCGCCAGCACCACCACCACGATCCAGGCCGGCACGATCCGGTAACCCACCATCATGATATATGTCGCCGCTATGAATATCTTGTCCGCCAGCGGGTCCATCAGACGCCCGAAATCGCTCTCGCATTTGTACTTGCGCGCTATCCGCCCGTCAAAGAAATCTGTCAGTCCCGCCAGAATCGCAATGATGTACGCAATCAGATGACACGTCTCCGACACCGTTTTCGGGATCTCGACAAAATTGATTTTTTCCGCATCTATGTTCGCCAGCACCACAAAGAAGAAAATCATGACGATCCGGCTGACCGTCAGCAGGTTCGGTAAACTCTTGATGTATTTCATACCTTCGCGTCCTCCGCGACAAGCGTCGCATTCAATTCGTATTCCGATGCCCCGTCCACTTTCGCGGTTACTACCGCTCCGGGAGCAAGTTTCCCTTTGAAACGCAGATTCACCAGATTGTCTATGTCCGGAGCATCGAACAGAGTACGCCCGCGCGCCTTGCCGCGCCCCGTGATTTCATCCACGATCACCAGCAGTTCCGTCCCGATCAGCGCACGGTTGTGCGCCAGCGATACCGCACGCTGCGCTTTCAGCAGAGCTGCACGACGCGCGGACGCCGTTTTCGCCGGAACCTGCCCTTCCATCGCCGCCGCACGGGTCCCTGGTTCCGGAGAATAGGCAAACACGCCCAGACGTTCAAACTTCGTATCTTTCACAAACTGAAGGAGTTCCTCATGATCTTCCCGCGTCTCACCGGGAAATCCGGTCATCAGCGTAGTGCGGACTGCATAGCCCAGATCCATGACCTGACGGATCACTTCCCGCGTGCGCGCCCCGAACACCTTCCGTCCCATCCCCTTCAGCACGTTGTCCGCTATGTGCTGAATCGGCATTTCGATGCACCGGATCACATGTTTCGCGTCTTTCAGCACGGACAGCAGTTCGTCGTTGACGCTCGCCGGGTGCAGATACATCACGCGCAGCCAGAAATCGCCGGACAGTTCATCCAGTTTTTTCAGCAGAGACGCAAGACCCGGTCTGCCGGTGCGGTCGCGCCCGAAGGCCCCGCTGTCCTGCGCTATCAGGATGATTTCCTTCACGCCGGAATCGATCAGACCGCGCACTTCCTTCTCCACCGATTCCTCCGTGCGCGAACGCAGCGGACCGCGGATGGACGGTATCAGACAGTAGGCGCAGCAGTTGTCGCACCCGTCCGCTATTTTCACATACGCATAATGGGACGGCGTCAGCTGCACCCGCGGCGTAGCGTCGTTGTAAAGGTATTTCGGTTTCCCCGCTTCGCCGCAGACCCCCCGCGCGCTTCCGCCCGGCAGTTCCAGTGCGATTTTTCCCGCGTCCGCCACCGTGTCGATACGCATCCACGCATCCACATACGGATATTTCGCAAGTTCTTCCGACGAAGCCCATTGCACAAAACAGCCCGCCACGATGATATAGCGTCCCGGACATGCCGCCTTCCAGCGTTTCAGTTCCCGGATGATCCCCGATGCTTCATCCCGCGCCTCCTTCAGAAACGCGCAGGTGTTGACAAACTGCACATCGGCTTCCTCGTCATCGTCCGTGAGTCCAAAACCATTGCACAGAAAAGAGGCGGACGCCAGTTCCGTATCGACAAAGTTTTTGGCACATCCCAGACTGGTGATCCGGACCATGCCGTGAAAGACCGGTTCTTTTGCGGATTGTGTACTCATTTCCTTCAATTCATTCTCCTGAAATTGCTATATGCAGGTAACTTAGCACAACATATCATTTTTCGCAATCCGCCGTAAGGAGTTTTTCGGATTATTTTTGCAAAATTAATCATGCACTTCAAAGGATTGAAACTCGCATCATCACGCCCGCCGGGGAAATATTGCTGAAACGGAAAATGGCAACCGCAGAATGCCTGCCCGGAATATGGATGCGCCGGCTGAAATGAGCTGCGGATTCTTGCGGCTTTTGTCCGGGATCCCGCTTGTCTTCGGACAGTTTTATCAGTTCCAATCCGGTCCGGGAGTTCGCCAGTCGATCCCCTCTGATTCGGAGTCCCGAACCGTCTTCCGGGTCCGGCATCCTGCGGTTATATCAAGAAAAAACCCCGCCGGGTTAAGGGCGGGGTCAAAGAATCAATGGTTTGACCAGTGATTACTCTCCTGCAAGCAGCTTGCCATCCTGGTTGGCGGGGGTGTCAGCCGTAGCAGTGGAGTTGTGCTTGAACACGCCAGGGGCTGTAATGCCACTCTGATTCATGCTCGGGAAGCTGTCGTCAGTCGTTCCGTAGTAGGCAATGTTGGAAGCCCAGTTGTCACCGGCGAAGTTGCGGGCGGAACCGTCGACGAAGCAGATGTTGCCGTATTTTTCGTGGTTGGATTTCTTGCTGGCGATTTCATAACCGACGTCGAAGGTCAGACCGCTGTCCGGGCTGTCGTTTTCGTTCATGCCGGCGATGAAAGCGTAGGACAGGTTGGTTTCATCAACCTTATCAGCAGTCGCCTGCAGACAGTAGTCATTGGCGTCAGTGCTGTTGCTGAGTCTGTTCGTGGTCGGCTTAATGCCGTTCAGGGTGCCGGACGGGCAGACGTAGGTCTTGTAGTCGGTGTTGTAGCCCTGGGACATCAGCAGGGTCGCGGACGGGCCGTTGTGCCAACCGGCGGAACCTGTTACCCAAGTGGAGTCACTGCCTTTGTAGTAATTCTGGGTGCAGGGGAATTTTTCATTGAAGTCGCCGGAATACATCTTGGCAGCCAGACCGATCTGTTTCAGGTTGCTGGTGCAGGAGATGCGGCGCGCTTTTTCACGGGCGGAGTTCAGTGCCGGGAGCAGCATTCCCGCCAGAATTGCAATAATAGCAATAACGACGAGGAGTTCGATAAGAGTAAAGATCTTTTCTTTACGGGTCTTCATGTGTTTTTCTCCAAAATTTGGTTTGTGTTTACGGCTGTAACAGCCTCTTTTTCTTTGGGTTGCATTCTCTTTTCCTTGGAATGCCGCAAGTCTGTTTTTATTCCGGGCGCACTCCTCCTTTTCTTTTCATCATAGTTCTTTTGTTGTCTCATAGTCGCTCAACTATCTATATATTATAATCATTTTTTCAAAAATAGCAATACCCGAAATCAAAAATTTTCAGCTTTTTTAAACATTTTCGGTCATTTCCGGGAGAAAACCGGCAAAAAAGGACGCAGAACAGTCTGCAATGAAAAGAAAAAACCCCGCCGGGTTAAGGGCGGGGTGAAGAAATCTATTCAGCTTTTATGCTGCAAGATTACTGGAGCAGAACACCGTCAGCATTGGCAGGAACAGTGTTGTGGGCATTCTTCGTGTAGTAGAAGGCTCCGTTCGGGGTGGTGTAGGTGCTGTTGTTCATGGAAGGAACATTGGCGGTCTTGGCAGTATCGCCATAGTACTGGATGTTGGAAGCCCAGTTGTCGCCGGCGAAGTTACGGGCGGAACCATCGACGAAGCAGACGTTGCCGTATTTTTCGTGGTTGGACTTCTTGCTTGCCATTTCATAGCCGACGTCGAAGGTCAGACCGCTGTCCGGGCTGTCGTTTTCGTTCATGCCGGCGA
>ERZ1034992.303-NODE-303-length-29117-cov-22.094866_pt1 | contig 29117 bp, 25 predicted proteins | sample MGYA00520695_ERZ1034992 | MGnify/ENA primary metagenome ERZ1034992 (study PRJEB33766, sample SAMN09781778) | gut metagenome | biome: gut microbiome | host: Homo sapiens | place: Madagascar | study: EMG produced TPA metagenomics assembly of the PRJNA485056 data...
TCTGCTACTGCTACATCTGGTGGTAAGAAGTCTGGTACTTATTACATCTATAGTAACGAGATTTCTAACGGAAGAATTCGTATTACAAACTCTACTATCAATGTAGGTAGAACTCCTATCGGTAACTATGTAACTGGTTGGGTAAAGACATCTGAAATTAAGTAAACAAAAAAAATAAAGCTGGATGTAAAGTCCAGCTTTATTTTCTTTTAGATTTCTTCTCTTTTGAATTTCGGTAAAAGTGTATATAAATATTTTCTTTCAGTAAAATTTTGACCAGCAAATTTTACTCGCACATATTTTATTCTTGATTTAATATATCCAGGAAGCATATCGTCAACAGTTAGCTTAAGATACATAGGTTTAGTCTGCCCTTTATTAATAATACCATTTAAAAATACGTTGAACTCGTGCAAATTACGCATATTATTATCATAATATGTGATAACATATAAGCCATGTAATATATAAGCATCGACAGTGTCGTCTTTTTTGATTTCGCTCATTTGAAATTCTTCAAGATCTTCATAGATAATCCTGTTTAATCCAATAACAATTTTCTCTTCAATTGTTTCTTTCCTTTTTTTCATAATATACCTTTCTCCCTTTAACGTCTGGGATCATAAGTTTTTACACTAATGATATCTGTCTTGTGACGTATGGAGTATTATACAGATCTCCATGTTTTGATATAGGTAGATTATATCTCCTATTCACTATAATAATATATTACTATAGTATATTCATTTTGCAAAAAATAAAGCTGGACTTTACATCCAGCTTTATTTCTTTTTGTGTTTAATAATATGTGTTGTTTATATTTTTCTTATAGAAGTTTCTTTGTATTTAAAATCTTCTCTATATAGATAAGGACCGTATTTAACACCTTTCTCAATATAGATCATTTTATCATACATACCTTTAGAAGTTTTGAAATATTTATGATAGACTTTATAGTCTAGAATAATAATGATATTTCTTATGCTATTTATAGTTTTACATTCACTATCACTACCAATATGATCAAAAATAATAGTATTCTCAATAGCAGTAACTGCACCATTAGCTTCAATAAGATATCTATAAGGTAGCGAGAAACAATATTCTTTTCCTTCATCTGTTACAAGTCTGATAATGTGGACATCATAATATTTTGGTAATATAGTATGATTACCATACAGAATACCTTCCTCTTTTAATACTTGAACAATACTCTTTGCATCAAACATAATTATTTTCCTCCTGTTATTTGTCAAATTTTTTCTTTTATATAGGCTTTATCATCTCTATAGAAATATCTGAAATAAACTTCCAATTCAAGATTATTTCTTGGTTTTGTATTATTATCAAAAGATATAATTCCTATTTCTATCTTGTTATCATTTACATAGAATTCTACAGAATGTTTATAAAACCCTGCGAAATTTCTAACAAGATTATTCACAATAGAACATTTTCCAACAAATTTATATAGCTTATCATCTCTAAAATTACCGTCAAATTGTTCTGGATCATTTACATCAACTATATCTTTTTCAGTGATACCTTTTCTAAATGTAATATGATTAAATATAGTATCGAATGTTATCACTTTTTGAGTATCAAAATTTATAAGCTCAAGAGCAAAATTATTAAACCATTTCTTATTACTCATGACATTAAATCCTCCTTAGAAAGTAAAAAGTATTTATGACGAATATCATTGAATCTATCTAAATCAATAAATCTGAAATAAACTGTCAAATCCATCTCAGACTCTTCTTTTAACAGATCAATAATTCTATCATTGTCAACATCGTCTTCAGATGTTTGTACAAGAGAAATTAATCTCTTAATACAGTCACCTTTAACTTTTATTTTCTTACCATTAATATAGAAAGATAACGTAAATTTATACCCAATCTTTCTATAATCTACATAGTATGAAATAAATTCCCTGTCTATAGAACAGTGACCAGTGAATTTATAAAGTTTATCTGCTTTAAATACACCATCAAAGTTAGAGTTATTAGTGTCAACTATTTCATCTACTGATACCTCTTCAACCCTATAAAATTTTTTATTAATTTTTTCTACAGCATACTCTGGACTAATATCTTTATCAGATACATATCTCAGAGCAAGATAATCTTTAAAGTTAATATTCATATTAAACCTCCATATATAGGACGTGTACTTTATAACGATTTTCGTATCCTATCACTATTATAATATTCAATCGATACATTTATTACAGGTCAACTATTTAGTAAATGCTAAAATAAAGGAGGTTGTTATTTTGGACATAGAACTTAATGGAAAAGATTTCCCTGATATTACTTGTTACTTAAACAACGGAAATCCTACACTTAGAAGTCCTAATTCTGTATATGAGATTAGTCTTATGCAAACTAAAGAGACGCTAGCTGATATTGATAGTTATGCTAGATTTATAAATAATGCTATTTCTCAGTTTAGACATAGTAGATTTTATAAAGAATATAAAGCTAGTTTAATGTCTCTTGGATTAGACCATTGTGCTTATTTACACAATATAAATTCTGATATGGCTGAATTAGAGATGAATCATGTTATACTTACTATATTTGATATAGCTCTAATGATATCGGAGCATTATATAAATACATATGGTTATGTATCTACTTTCCATATTGTAGCTGCTCTTAGAGAAGAACATAAACAAAATAGAGTACCAATTATAATGATGAGTAAAACAGTACATCAATTATATCATAATGATGATCTGTTTTATGTACACCCGAATCAAGTGTTTGGTAAATGGACTGAACTAATTAAAGATTATTATAATGGTATTACACCTGAAATTTGTAGTAAGCTTTTATATTATATTAGACTTGCTCAAAGAGAAAAAGAATCTAATGATAATGAATTATTAACATTGGCAAACGAAATTCAGAATTGGAGTGAAAAGAATTATGGAAGCGTTATACACACTATTGAATCCGAAAATCCTTATTATTTTTGGAATAATTCTAATACTGGGAATAGTATTTGACATTATCTTGGTAAAGATATTTAACAAGTGGGTTGAGTATAAATATAAGGAATTAGAATTAAAGAAATATGATATTGATATTCACTTAAATGTCACTAAAGATATAGAAACCAGACTTGATACTATTATAGAAAGCTGTTTCCAAGAATATTCTTTAATGAATCTTATATATAAAACAGACTGGTATATTAAAGAAGAAGATGAAATTAAGATTAGTAAAGATATATGTGCTCTTGTTAGTGATAGAATTAGTCCAGTTATGTTACAGCAATTATCTTTATATTATAACGAAGATGCTATATATGATATAATTGGTAAAAGAGTATATTTTAAGGTGACTAATTTTGTAATTGAACACAACAAGACTTCTTTATAAAATATAATATCTAGAGAAAGGAGGTAGAGATATGGGTAACAGATATAATTATGAATTTGATATGAAATATACTGACAATCCATATATAGATCTTATTGTAAATTGTACAAAAATTCTAGGTATGAATGCAGTTATAAAGAATGAAAACCAAGCTCTTCATTATGAAGATATCAGATCTTCTACAGCTGCTGGAGATCTAATTAAATATAAAGAAGGTCACTGGGATGTAGTAAAGAATGGTCCGTATAATGAAGACGGATATATGGAATGGAATAGTTATTATAGAATGCTTAATGGATTGCCACCAGCGTATTCTTTAAATGATGAGAAAGCTTATTTTGCTGCTACTGGATATGATGAATCTATATATGAAGATACTGGTCTTGCTTATGTAATACCAGAGTTATATGAAAGATACTTTATAGATATGGGTGATTATAAAGAAGAACTTGCTGGTCAATATTTACATGAATTAGATGAAGAAGAACTTGCCGTTATTATAGCAGATGGTACACTTGATCAAATTAAATCTGACTATGAATCTGATTCACATTACCAATATATCTATCATCTTGGTGATAAAAGAGTTGATTATTATACTGCTAGAAAAGCTGTTAATTTTTCTTTACTATATTTACCTAGTTTAAATACATTTGATATTATTGAGAATAAATTTAGAAGAATGTATGATAGAAACAGACAATACACTATGGCTACTGTATATTCAGAAGCTTATAGATTTATGTCATATCATTATGATGCATTTATTCAGATTCTAATTATTATTCAAACAATGGTAGATATGATTTCTGAAGTACAAGAATATATAATCAATAAAGATGTATTCGACTCTAGAACCATTAGATATCTATTTGAATCATATGGTATCGAATATTATAAAGAGATCCCAGTAAAGTATCAAATTAGAATAATAAAGAATGTAAACAAACTTCTCAAATATAAATCTTCTAATAGAAATATTGTAGATATTCTTGAGTTGTTTGACAATACAGATATTACCGTGTTTACTTATTATCTTATGAAAACCAAGAGAATTAATAGAGAGGATTTCTATTATTATACTGAAGATGATATTAATCCGAAGTATAATACTAATAGTGATTTCTATCTTGGTAGAATAGAAGATATAATGAATAATAAGATACCTTTAACAAATGTAAGATATGATGAAGAAGAACCTGATTTCATTAAGAAATATGTATATGGATATTCATTGAAGGATCTGAAGCAAAAAGATAATACTAATAACAGAGTAATATTAGCATCTGATTATCAACCTATTGCTGGTAAATTTGCTGAAAGTTTAAAGACTGATGAAAATGACAATTCATTATCTAATAGCTTTGTATGTGATTTTCTTGATAATACAGCTGTCAAGAATGGTAATGGGTGGTTTGGTACAGAAAGATATAATTCTCAGACGACAGATTATTTAACTAATAGAAATGATTATCTTAATAGATATAAAGATTCTCTATCAAATCTAATCAAACTGGTATTTGATAAAGAAAGAACAAAAGATAAAACTTTCTCTCTAAATCAATTCAATTATAAGAAAGTAAAATATAGAATATATTCTATATTGGGTATATTCAACTTCGATAAAGATATTGATTGGGAAAATGTTACTGATGAAGAACTAGAAACTTATTTCTATAATGCTGATACTTTAGTAGATGAAGAGTATTGTAAGAATAATAATCTTATTTATAGAGATACTATTGATTCTGAAAATAAGTATATGCTAAATCATACTATTCCATTTATGGTATGGATGCCTTATAAGAAATCTAGTATTAGTACATTATCTATCCAATCTTCTATTTCAGATTATATAGGTGATGAGTACTGTTATATATTTAATACTAACAATACATTTGGTGCTACTCCAAGTTCGTTAGGTAGTTTATATGAAAAGTATACTAGACTATTTAGAGAAAACTATTGTATATCTACTAAACTATTTATAGAGGCTGTGTTTGATTCTCTAGCATATGATAGTCTTAATAATCAAACTCCTAGATATTCTGGTTGGATTGATATTGGTCAAGCTATTTCTCAACTAGGTAAATCATTAGATGAAATACAATTGGGAGATAAAATTAGCACAATAAATAATCTAAATATCCCTATATATAATAATGCTTATGTATATGAAGTAATTACTGAAGATATGATAGGTAAAGAATATTATAGAAAGAATTACGATCTATGTTTTCTTAAAGTACCTATCTTAGATCCAAATGCTTATGAAGTATTGGAAAAGAAAGAAAACAGAAGAAATTATGACACTATTACATTGGCAGATCCTTTCTGGGATGGTGTATCTACATTTGATATTCTTACAGATGAAGAAAGAGATAGTCTCCATAGAGAAAAGAAACAAGAGATTCTAAATAAAGAATTTACTATAGAACGTACTAAATATATTGCTGTTGAAGCATCTATAGATCTAGTAAAAATGTCATATCAAGTAAGCTATTTTATGAATATGCTATATGATAAACATCGTGATGAAGAAGATCTATATGTAGAAGTTGATCCAGAGATATCTCCAAATAAAGTTAGATTAAACGATCTATTGACATTTGCCATTGCACTTAACTTTATATACAATGGTGTTGAACCAGATAACATAGCTTCTGATATGGAGAAGAATATGTATATTAATGGATTTAACTTTGACACTGACTGGAATGATATATATAATTATCTTCAGAATAAACATTTCATCAACAATAATTATCTAAATGATATACATGATTACACTTATATAAATGAATTTGGAGAAACTATTGAAAATACTGGTTATGGTATGGATCCTATGTGTAAAGGATGGATGACTGAACGATTTGATGACTGGTTTGTTTATGATGCAGAAAATGATATAAAATATTATTATGGTTGTCCATATGATGATTCTGGAAATCCTATGTTCTATTATACTGAAGACGGAACTAGAATCTTATCACCTAATGAAATAGGAAATATCAAAAATGCTAAACCATATTATTCTGATCCACAACATCTTATTCCTAATCCAAGTATAGGTGCTTTCTTAAGCGGTAGATATGAAAAATGCGATGAGAATTGTGAAGCTACAATTACTATGGAATTAGACTTTGGTGAATCTGATATCTGGAATTATAATCTAGTAAAACATCCTATTGTAGATGAGTATGGTAAAATAAAGGTAATTGATATATCTTGGAAACCTACTCAATATGGTAATGATGATAATAACTCTCACGGATTATGGTTAGATACAGAATTACTTACTGTACTAGATAGTAATATGTCAGATTTACAAAAGATAAATATGCTAAAGAAGATCTACTATAGTAATACAAATTTATATAACCATCTTACTTATATGATGAGACATGCTGAATCTAAACGTATGTATGATATATATCATACTCTATTTGAATCATTTATGGAAACTAAGATGAATCATGATTATTATGGATTAATTGATGAAAATGAAAATCCAGTATATACTGATTCTAATAATCCGGATGATTTATATCTTATGACCACTGTACAAGAAGTATTGTGTGATAAAGAAGGTTTTCCTTATTTTAGAGCACATGAATTAGATGTAAAGAATGATATTTATACAGATAGAGGTATATATAGATTATCTCATAATGCTGACTTTACTGACTGTAAATATGTCAATACTGAAACAGGTGATTCTGTTTGGTGCAGTTATGATGAAGACGAATATAACAAGTCTGGTCAAAGAAAGTTCCGTGTATATAGAGATGAGCAAGACGTATTACCAAGAGAATATTATATGGTTCCTACTAAGGAAAATTATTTATTTGATATGGAAACTAATATGAAAACATATCTTATCAGTAAACAAGATCCTAATATAAAACTTGAAATAGAATTAGATGAGGACGGTAATATAAAGGATTTAGATAAATATAAGTATATTGTAAATAGTGATGGTACTATAAGTAAGGTATTAAAAAATTCTCCTGTAGATAAAGATCAAAAGGAGATTATTATAACTAGAAAGATTGCTGATAGTTATTATGACTTCTTACAATATAGAAACCCAGCACTATACAGTCATTTGATTGACTTGAAATACAATTATAAGAATAATCAAATTACTGATCCTGAGACTAAAATGACAAGATATATTCCTTCTGATGAAAAAAGAAAGAGAATAGAAGCTTTGTGCGAACTCATTGTAGATGCATTAGAAAAGTATTTTGATCGTAATGAATGGAAATATATCTTTAATCTAATCCCTACAGCAAATATAGAGAATATCCAAAATTATATTATGAAAATGGTAATATTCTTTAAATCTTGGAAAACTCAGATCTTGGATACTTCTGTAAATTATATTATAGATGATCCTTTCAATAATCATGTACACATTATAGATGATATGTACTATAATACTACATTTGATAATCTACTAGAAAAGGTTAGACCTAAAGAATATAAGTATTTCTTGAATCATACTGAATATAAAGATCCAATTAAAATTGGTGAAAAGTATGAGCATAAGGAAATTTACTATGAACCTTACACAATAGATTTCGGATTTGGTGAAAAGATGTATGGTCAAAATTTTGATTTTCCAGAATTAACGTCTAAACTAAATTTTAAAGACAAAATTACTGTTGGTGAAAAAGTTGAAATGAATACTGTGTATTACACTGGTGATGTACAACAGGATTCAAATGGAAACGTATTATTACCATAAGAAAGAGAGGTATAATTATGAATAAAAAACTCACTATTTTTGATGATAATGGTGGTACTAATATTCTAAAAGCTGATTCTGCTAGCATAAAAGGAACAGATATTATTCTAAAGTCTATGGATAATGGTAAAGTATTATTCCGTGGTAGTAATAAAGTAATTGTATCTGGTTCTGAATTCAATGCAATTAAAGACTTTGATTATGATAAGTTCGTTCATGATCCAGCATATGATTTCTTAACTTCTATTCCTAGTTATGATATGGCTTTTAAGAATGCTAATAGACCGTTTAAGATTATTGGTCAAGGTGGAGATATTGAAATGCCAATTGATATGTCTAACTTTGGCTCTGCTGGTTTAAAGTTCTATGAAGGAGAAAACTCTAATAGTGCTTTAAGTTCTTTCAGTCAGTTAAGTATTAATACATTAGCTCATCATAATCTATATAGATATTTTGCTCGTCGTGTTTGCCTATGGTGTGTTGGTATTGATGGTTGTGGTATTGAAGCTTCTAGAGTATTTAAGGTTCACAACACTAAGTGGATTGCACCTTATGGTTACTGGGATTTTAATGATGGTACTGGCGGTAACAATACTTATCCTACAACCGATACTAATAACCTTACTTGTTTGATCCCATTCAAATATAGAACTACCGATGCTGACTTAAGTTCTTCTTATAGAAAACAGTATCACGGTCGTATGGTTGCTAATAATGCTATCGGATATTTCTTCAAAACATTTGATGAATCTCCTAAACTTATTAGACGTTATGCTGATGATAGTGCTGATCTTATTAATATCAGTGGTTCTGGTACTGATGTATGGAAAGATAAACGTGCTTCTGAAGCCGAGGTTGTTGTACAGTTAAAGATGAGTGTAACAGCATCTGATTGTAGAGAATATTTTAATCGTAATGTAGGAACTAATGATTCTAAGATTAATACTATCTCTCTATGTACAGCTATTCCATATTTGAACTCTGCAACTAATATGGTAGAATATGCTGATATCAGACCATTTACAAGATTTAACTTCCCTAACGAAGCTCTTATTGATTATTCTAAGGGAATCGATATTACTTATTATCTATATTATTAAAAAACAAAGGTGGGGACACAAACGTCCCCACCCTCGTTCTTTCTTTTACTTAATAGACTTAGCGATAGCTTTTGTTATATTACTCCATAATGTGAATGGATAGTAACTTTTAAATAGCTGATAATAGCTCCACTAGTTATAATACTATTTTTAAGATGAATTATTCTAGTATAATCATTCTTATACAATTTATTAAGTTCTTTATATAATGCATAGACATAACTATAAGTGTTATCACCATATTCTTTGTAAAATTTATCTTTAAGAATATTAGCATAATGCATTACAAGAGAAGCCATAGAACCGTGATTCTTTGCCTCGTTTTCAAATTCAACTCTATTTAACAAACAAATTTTTGGTTTTCGTCCCATTTATATCTCCTTATGAATTCTGACAAGCCTCAATCATAGCATATTCTTCATCAGTAATACTATCAATTCCAAGCTGTGTGAATGAATTAATACAGATCATTGTATCAGTCTGCAATGACATTTTACCATTAAACATTCCGTCATTATATGAGATCTGCATACTAAGTCTAGGATTAAACAACTTAGCAGCATTTAACAAGAATTCATCATTAATAATAAGCAGAATATTCAAAGTATCACCATCGAAGTCTGCACCCATTGATTTAAGAATCTCGTGAGGTACATGACAACTATAAGTGTCGTTCTTAGTAACCCCTACTACATGAAGCTGAATAATAGAAGAGGGAGAAATACTAGGATTTCGATTAAGTGTGATTGCTACATACTGACTATCAATGATATTTTGAATCAAATCAGCAATCATAGGATTGTACTCAATACGAGCTTCATCCCAAATTCTATATGCTTCAGACGGACTATATGTTTTTGTTAGAATATTGATGATAGTCAGACTCATCAATTCAATCAATGTCGGATATGGAAGAATAATCTCATCAATCCTCAAATCAGGATCAGGAATAATTACATTTCTTGCAGTAAAGTTATATCTACCACCATTAAGAGATCTAGTATAACCTTTCTTCTGTGCAATTACCTTTTCAAGATCTGCATAGATTTCCATATACTTCATCTGAATATCATACAAAATCTGATTAGTTGGCTTACTTCTATTACGAGAATAGATATTGTGTTTATTGAGTTTAGCAACCAATCCAGCAATAAGATTATAAAGTGCATTATTTCCTTCAAAGTTAAACTTATTCTGTTTAATAGAGAACGGTCTTAACTGAGAAGTATAAACTGGAAGACAATGACAAAATACAATTTTCTTATTCTGCATAATGTCTTCATAATAAGCCATCTTATTTGTATTTGACTTATACTTATTTCTGTAGAACTCCATGACTTCATCAAATCTCTCTTTAAACTTAACAAAGCCAAGACCAGAAAACGGATTTGCTTTAGACGGCTCTTTTACATTTTCAAAGCCATCTTCATTTGTTTTAGTATCTATATTAATAATAGAATCCAAAACTTTCTTCCCCATAAAGGAGATCAACTTCTTAAACATGTTTGGATGGATAATTTCAAAATTATTCATCTTAATCCAACCAGTAATAGAGAAGTCGTTTGCAACATATCTAACCTTAGTATGACAAAATGGGCAAAACAATCCATTGTTTACTTTCATCATTGTCTTACCACATTTACATTTATAAACGTCTCCAAAAGGTGTCATATCATCGATTTGCATACCAAATCTAGATGAAAAGATACTATCAATAGATCTAACATCTTTCTTGATATCTTGCTTCTTAGAAATATAGAAACCGATACCCTTGATAATATCATTCTTACAAGTCTCGTCAAAATCAATAGGAACGATTCTAGACTCGAACTTATAAATCGGTTGTCCGTTCTTATTCAAAGGAATATTAAACGGATAATTACCTGTTACAGAAACATTGTAATATTCCTGTAGTCTCTCATAAAGGTAATCATAATTTTCTGATTGTTGTACCATATTATACCTCCTGTAAATTTATATTATCAGTAAGTTGGTACTACTGTATAATATCACCAGCAATCATAATGCCTTCTCTGAACTCATTAAAATATTTATACTTCTTCTTAATAATAAGATAGTATTGATTAATAACGATATCAGGATCATTAGTAAAGTATTCTTTATACTCGTCTAAAATACCACATCGACGAATAATACTTTCTAATTTTGCTAAAGTAAGATCATCATCAAAGACAATTTCTTCTTTTGCAGTAATGTCTAACTTTGGAATTGTCTTATTATCAGACAGCATTCCTGGAATTGTATTGATTTTAAAATCAACATCTCCATCAAAATCTTGTACAATCTCAACACTCAATTCATTGATAATAAGTGTCTTAGACGGTACGATATTGTTTGGTTTTGTATTCGATCTATTAAGTTCTTTGATCGAAACATACTTTTGTGGTTTTGGGCTTTCGTTTTTTGAATCTGTAATCACAACAGCCATATTACCACTCCTTTCTATTATATTTAAAGATTAGTTCATCACTAACTTCAATATTATAATATGTAATTATAACCCATTTCAACAATCATATAATTATATATCACAAAGGAGGAATTAAATTGGCTATTAAGAAAAGAAAAGCTAGATATATTACAGATTCAGAAAGAGATTATATCTTATCTCTTTCTAGTAAAGACTGTTTAAAGACAAGTGTATTCATGGAATGTTTCGGTGAATTTAATGGAAAGAAAAAATTTAATACTTATGATGTTATGAAAGTACCACCAAAGACATATCATAATAACAAAAATGAATTTGTTACTACTGTTGGATCTTGGTTCTTTAATAAAGCATGTATTGATTATCCAGGTATCTTTGATGAAATTGGTTATATTAATAAACCAGTAAACAAAGGTGTATACGGAGATATTAATGACAAATTATCATTAGCTATTCTAGAAGATAGAGTTACTACTAAACAGTTTAAAGATTGGATTCTTTGTTGCCAGAAGTTTATGAACTACTCTACAGTAATTTGTACTACATCTTCTGAAGATATGCTATTAATTTCAAAGACAATTGAACCAAAGAAGAAAGAATTATTTAAAAAGTATGAAAAAGAACTAGCAGCTGGCGATGCTTTCACAATGCAAAAGATAGAGAATGAATTGTTATCTTATTGTGAAGATAAACTAAAAGATGATCCTGCTTGGGATAATATTAAAGCAGGTGCAGGTGCTGACCTAGGTAATAACTTTAAGAACATGTATGTCGTTAAGGGTGCACAGAAAGATCCAGATCCTACAAAGGGATATAACATAATTAAATCTTGTTATTCTGAAGGTGTATCTAAAGATGATTATGCTGCTATGGCAAACTCACTAGCAGCAGGTCCATATGCCCGTGCTAGAAAAACTGCTGTATGGGGATATGAAGAAAAGAAATTCTTATTAGCTTTCCAACATGTTAAGCTAGGTCCAAAGGGTAGTGATTGCGGAACTAAACGAACAATTACAGTAACCTTAGACAAGAACTATCTAAAGATGTTAATGTATTCTTATATAGTAGAAGGTAATAAACTAGTACGCCTTGATAGTACAAACATAGATAAATATAAGGGTAAAAAAGTAAAAATACGTTTCAGTAGCTTATGTAAAAATGAATGTATCTGTAATAAGTGTGCTGGTGACCTATACTATTTACTAGACACTCCTAACATTGGTACTGCCACACCTCAATTAGCCAGTGCAGTAAAGAATATCATGATGAAATCATTCCACGACAGTACAGAAAAATTTACTCAGATGGACGCTATGGAAGCATTCGGTGAATAAATTTTTAAAATTTCGATATTTATAACGCTTGATTTGGTTTCATGATAATAAAATACTAACAGTATAACTTATTTATAAAATTATAAATAAAGGAGGCTGTTTGTCAAATGAACGAAAACAGTATAAATTATCTTCAACCTGGAGATATAATTGGAGATATGTTTTTAATGAGGTCTTATAGAAACGTGAAAGCCCATAGAAAATATTTTTCTACTAGATGTATTAAATGTAACAGAATTAAAGAGATAAGCGAATACGAATTAAGAAACAATCCTAATGCTTCAAAGCATGGAATAGCTTGTAGTCGTGATATTAAATCTTTAGATCCTACATTTTATGATACATTTATGCACTTAAAAAGTAGAATCAATAATCCAAATGATAAAGAATATCATAGATATGGTGGACGAGGTCTTACAACTGATTATGAATATCCAGTAGATTTCTTTGATGCTTGTTATGCTCAATATGTACAAATGAAAGCTAGATATCCTGGAGTAAAATTATCTATTGATAGAGTAAATAATAATCTGGGATACATAGAAGGAAATATATCTTGGGGTACACCTATACAGCAAACAAGAAATTCTACAACTGTTAGAGAATTTATAGCAGAAGCACCTAATGGTCAATTATATCTTACTAATAATCAATTACAATTTGCTGCAAATCATAAATTGGATTCTAAGCGTATTTCAGATTGTCTTAGAGGTGAACAAAGTACAACTGGTGGAGGGTGGAGATTTTATAATATAAATCCATTGTTCATATATAATTTTGATAATGATTCAAGATTTATTAAAGAATTATATTATTAAGGAGGTTATTTATAATGGTTGAAGACGAAACATTATAAATTACATTGGTAAAAACTAATCACTAAAGGTTAAATCCTTTAGTGATTTTATTTTAAAGAAAGGTTGATATTATTATGGAAACTACGTATTGTAATGATAATGACAAAGAAAAGAAACAAAAAATAAAATGTTTTACGGCTTTTATTAAAGCAACCCCTACTGCTACTAATATTAGTATAGAACCAACAACTCTTACACTTAAAAAATATAAAAATATATATTTTACGATTATATGGATTGATACTAATTTTAAAATAATTGAAGGTTATGGTTCTTATGATTTTGATATTGTTAAAAAATGGTTAGATACAGAGTTTGAAATTATCGATATCAAGTCAATCAAGAATAATACAAAATTTATTCAAAGATTTGTAAATGATCTTACGGATAAACTCAACGCAATTATAAATACTTCAGATTGGAAAATTGATGATGATAGTATAGATGATATGGTTAAGGAAAATATGAAGAAGAAATGTGGTAATTCATATTTTGATATTCCAGATCATATTAAAAATAATAGAGATAAGTACACATATATTCCTATTGGTTTTAAGTTTAGAACTGCACTCGAATTTATTAGTTTAGATACTGCTTGTGCAAGAAAGTGTTGGGAAGATGATAAATTTATTATAATTATTAAACGACATTATAAAGATTTAGATGAGTCTGGTAAGATTATAACAAAAGAAGAAGAAATTATTCAAATAAAAGAAAATGGACACTATAAAGATTGGAAACCTTCTCAAGAAGATTTAGATGCTAGAGATTGGTATGTGTATTATGTATAAAATATTCCAGAGATAGATAAACTATCTCTGGTTATTTTCAGTTTTTATATCGAAACTTTATAATAAAGATGATGATATTGACTACTGTTATTTAAGGAGGTAAATCCTAATGAAGCAAGTATACTTAATTCCAATGTCTAGAAATGAAAAAGACAATGAAACTAAGATTAATGAAGCAATCTATAAGATTGGGAAAGGTTCTTCTGTTACTTGGTTAGCAGATCTTATTAAAGCTTTGGATGATGGAAAGTATATGCTTGTTGCTGAGAAAGAAGATTCTGCTGGTTCTGAAACTCCTGAAATTGGTGTAAGAGTTATCAGAGGATCACAAAGTATGATCAAAACAGAAGAGATTATTAATGAAGAATTAAAACAAATGGAACTAGATGAAAAGTCGTTTATTTCTATTTGTCGTCCTTCTGAATATATGTACATTATTCTTTTTGAGTGCAAAGCTGGTACTAATCCAAGAATTAAGATTGTTCCTAATCCAGCAGATCCATATTCTGGATCTCGTTTATTGACTAGTGTATTCGATAGACTAGATAATGATAAAGATTGGGGATTGGAACCATATGACAGTTTTATGTTGGATGATAAGAATATGATTATTCTTTTTAAAGAATGATTGGAGGTAACTATAAATGAAAAGTCTTATTATTAATATTGGTCGTGCTGATATTACTGAGATTGAAAAGCAAGTAAATGCAAAGTTAGCTACTGTAGAAAAGTTTTCTTCTATTAAGTTGACTTTTAACGGTCATAATAATATTGCTGTTGTTCTTTATGATGATGCTAAGTCTACTATTACAAAGCCTCAAGTAAAACTTGTACAATTCTCTATTAATGATACAGTAGAAGCAGCAAAGACTATCGATGCTGCTCTTGAAGGTCTTGACGTAATTAGTGTTGAACCTACAGCTATTATTGATATGGATCGTTTACTAGTTGTATATGATGCAAAAGATACTTCTTCTGATGATACAACTGGTGATCAAACAAAAGAAAATGATGATCATCAATCTACTGAAGATAAAGGTTAAAACATTAGCACCATACCTTAAATGGTATGGTGCTTTTGTATACCTTCTTAAATATAATATAAAAAATAAGAGAAGATAATTCAACTCTTATTTTCAAAGTGTTGTTATAGAGAACTAGTTCATTTTATCCTACAATCCAGACTTCACATGATACACGTCCAAGATTTCGGAATGAACTAGGAACATTGCTGTAGTTAGAATAGAAAATATCGATTACATGACCTCCCATAGCACCGGTATCATCTACTCTATAAGTACCATCAATAGAACCATCTGACGATTTAATATACACGATAGTTCCTAAAGGAATGCTATTACAAGCAACAGAGTAGTTATTAATTAACGTTCTACCTGATGCACCATAACATCCATAACCACCAGAATAATATGTCATTTCAGATACTGTATAGTTTCTATTTCCACTATTATTAGAAGACACTTGCTGTACTGATGCTTCTTGTTTAGGTGGAATATATTCTTCACCAATTGTAATATCTGGATTACATACTTGACACTTTCTGGCTGTATCTATATAATCACAATAAATAGCTTCCATACAAGATGGATCTGCGTACTGACAATCCGCAGTGTGTACCCTCATACTATCTTGATAGAAGTAATAACAATCTTCTACAACTGCTTCTGTAGTTGTTGTAACAGGAACAGTTGTTTCTACAGTGGTGGAATCTGTAGATGTTGTAGTAGTTACAATATTAGTTGTAGTTGTCGTATATGTGGTCTCGGTATACCGCACAATTTCTTGGTCTAATACTTCTGCCTCTGAAGTTGTAACAATAGTAAGTGCTTCTGCTTCGATAAATTCTTTATTATCAATTTTTTCAGCAGTAAATACCATACTAAGTACAAATCCTAATAACATTATGATCGTAAATATGATAATTCCGATCAATGTAAAATAAGTTTTCTTTGTCATAATAATTAACCTCATTTCTTTCTTCTTTCTTTTTACTTTTCGGGTGTGGATTGCAAGATTATATTTAATCTTGTCTCTATAACACTTTTATAGTATACAGTCGAAAAAAGTTATGTAGATGAGGCAAAACCTCATCTACAATTGTGGAGGTATACCTTATTTATTAGTTGTATTATAAATTCCTGAATACTCAAGAATTGGAGACAACGTTGGTGCTTTATCAATAAGCTTATTTTCAACAGAAGATAAAAATTCTTTGTCATGTTTATCAGTAAACTCGGCAAGAATAATACCAAGAATATTATTATCATGGTCGTATACAGCTATAGCACTGGCAGATCTAATATTATTACTTTTTAGCATACCAGAAAGAACTGGTGAATCATGAACTAATTCATCAGTATCCACATCTACATCGCATATACTCATTTTACCATTCTTATAAATATATGAAATACTATTATCAAACATTTGCAATGGTAAGCCTGTATGTGATTTAATATTTTTAATCACTCCACAATTCTTTTCTACAACTTCGCATATACAAGATGTTTTAAAGAACGGTAAACCATGAGAACTATATACACCATTATGAAATACATATATAGATATTCGACTAGTACCAATATCATCAGATAATTCTTTTAGTACGTCTTTTAAACTAGAATTTATATTTAAAAATACTTGTACTAAATCAGGTTCTCTAGATTTTACTTGCCTATCATTGGTCTCTTCCTCCTTTTCTTCTTTATTTTTTAAAAGCATATCAACAAGCTCTTGCTGTTGTTTAATAATTTGGTTGTTAGTTTTTTGATTATTATGTAAAGTATATCCAATAATAGATAGCACAATAATCAAGAAAACAGCAATAATAACAGCAGATGCACCGTATGTATGAATTAAATCAGAATATTGACTGACATCATTAACATAATCATTTTTAGATGTTTCTGCAACTGTCAAAATTGTAGTGATCATATTAACTCCTTTCTGAGTACATACCCCTATAAGAGATTACTCCAGTATTATTAGATTGTTGAAATAAACTGAGGGATAGCCTTATGCTATCCCTCAATATTTTATTCTTCAGTACTAGTTTCAGGGGCTTTAATATCATCACCAAGATAATATAGAGTACCATTTGTATTGTCTTGTTCTACAACACCACTTGCTTCAGGAACTTCAAATAAATCTGATTTTTCATCAATATAAGATTCACCACTAGTATAATATTTATCTACTATACTTGCAATTACATCATTTCTATTAATAAAATCAGGTTCATTAATATTATTCATATTATATAATGTCATAGGTCCTTTAGCAGTGTCATAGTTATAGAATAGCTTATTTAAATTAGTATCAGATAGATCATTAAGAATATCATCTAATAACGTACGTTTAGCATATGCTTCTAACTTAGTTAGATCTACAGAAGATACTAACTTTGTAGATTTATATACATTACTATTATCAGTATCGTTAAATTGGCTTGATGTGTTTGTGTCATGATTTAGTCCATCATTAATGTACATTTGTTCAATGATATCTTGTGTATCTAAATGATTCATTACCTCTAATATAGCAGCATTCATCTCTGGATTATAAGTACTATACTCTGTATTTACACTCATTATAGTATCAGATATATCTTCAAGTTCATCTAATCTTACTTTCTTACCATTTAGAAATACAAATACAGAATGTTTACTAGAGATAGCATATAATGGAGAACGTAATTTAATATAGTTAGTTCTAGAAGTGCTGTTTTCATATAATTGGTTACCCATTACACGATATTCACTTTCCTTATTACTTACTTCAATATTACCATTTGTAATGTATCTTTCTTTATTTTTCTCATCATAATATTCTGTATCTATATGCTTAAGATCATTAGTTATATAGAATATATCAATCCTATCTCCAGTCTTTATAGGAACGTTAAATACAATACCTACATCTGTAATTGGAGTATTTATAATAGAATGTAAATAATAGAAAGATTTTGGTAATAGTAAACCATTCTTAAAGATCATTAAATGAGAATTCTGTAAGCAGAACTTAAAGTCATCATCATCTGTTTTATAAGTATAAGTCTTTTCATCAGTTTCCTCATACTCTTTTTTATTCATTATATATATAGTACCAGGATCCATATCTTTTTCAGCAACAAAATACTTATATCTAAATTGACGTTTTGATGATAAGTATAATGTATAAGGAACATTGATATCTCTATCTGTATCATAATTACCATCATCAAAATCTTCAGTTTTTTGGTCAGAACCAGTGTTAATACCATTACCAACCTTTATAACGTCAATAGTAGTTCCAAAGAAAGCATAATCTCCAACACTAGTTATATTATCTCCAATTACTAATGTATGACCCATAGATCCACAATTATAAAATGCATTATTACAAATCTTAGTAATAGATTTTGGAAATTCTATTGTGTCAGCTTTAGTTCTTGTACCATCATTATACTCAATGCCTATAGTATTAAAACCACCACCAGAACAGAACAACTCTGGAATATAAGTAATCTTAGTATCTTCTTTAAAATAGATATTATTTAGAGAAGAACATCCATAGAATACACCTTCGCCAATACTAGTTACTGATGCTGGAATTATAATATCGTTCATAGCTGTACAATTTTGAAATGCATATTTTCCTATAGTAGTTAATGTATCAGGAAGAATAAGTTTAAACTTACTTACTTGTAGATTAGACAAAGCATATTCTTCTATTACAGTTATTTCTTTCATCTCTATTACAGATATGCTATTTAAAGATTTTGCTAGATTTTCGATAAATGATTTTCTTATAGTAGAGTCTTTTTTGTCTCCATATATAGTAATTTGACTATCATGTCTATTTACAGAACTAAAGTCAGTAATACCACAATATAAAGTTTGCATCTATATTCCTCCTCTCTTATACACTACCATTTTGGGTTTCTTCAGGTTTAACTTTTATATTACCGTCAGTACATTTAATACCACCACCATTATTAAGATTAGTAGCATCTCTAATCCAAGGTAATGTTTTAGATATTTTGTTCCACTCTTCCATAGTACCATTAAATTCAATAGAACGTACATTTTGTGTTGCAAATGCCATTAGACCAATACCAGTAATGCCACTTGTTCCCCCACCAGGTTTAACATGTACACCGCCATCAGTAGTACCATCATTTTTAGGAACAGTACCGTCAAATAATAAGAAATATTCTCCTCCACCTTGTTTTGTAACTCTATGAAGTCCATTTAATTTATTATCATCTTCTAAATGCATAATAAATCTTTTATTCTCATAATACATAGAGGTTTCGGCTTTGTATGATTTCATTTTATATGATAATTCATACGCTGTATTATCAACATTATCAACTGTCCATTTATCATCTTTATTAACAGGCATTGTATTCACAAGTAATTGAACATTTTCAGCATCAATAATACTTGTATCACATGCAATAGCACAATCTAAATCAACAGTTTCGGTTAATCCTTCGTATAGACCTTTGTCCATTAAATTACCATAATTATCAGTTCTTATCTTATTAATAGAATTAGAGAAGTACCCAGATGGTACACTTAATTTTAAATCATCATTAGTTTCACAAAGTTTTTTCATAATAGTATTATTAGCATTTAAGAAAAATACAAATTCAAATTCATCTGTATCTAAAATCTGATCTTTATTAAAATCCACTATGAATGATATATCTGTATATTCAATACTATGATATCTATCATAAAGTTCTCTATTCTTAAAAATCATTACGTAGTTTTCTTGTTTACTGATGTTCCATCTAGAAAGTTCGATTTTAGAATTATCGTGCACTTCATCAACTTGAGTTGTTATAACGAGTTCATTATTATAATATAATTCAATCATTTCTGTTATTCTATTATATTTTACTTTATCATATACCTGAGTAAAGTTCTTATCTACATCTTTAAATGCAAATACACCAGAAGCTTTTGTAATGGTAGGATTTACCTGATCTCCATACTTCATATTAATATTAGCCGTTTCGGATACAAATCTTTTAATACCCTTCTCATCTATATATTGAAATGTATTTACATCAACAATATCGCCATAACTACTATTAAGAGTTACAATGAATTTTATATTATCAAACAAAATCTTTCTGTTCTTATTCTTTATAAATGTCATTACTTTATTCTTATTTAAAGATGTGATTCTTACATAAGGATGACTAGTTTGAATCTTCTTTAACTCAGCACCCGTTCTTGTAATAGAAACAATGCTACGTTTTATAGACTGTTCTACTTTATCAGCGTCATAACCGATAACATAGTTTAGGCCTTCTTTTAAATTCTCTTCATATGTCTTATTAAAGTCATAAGTAAAATTAAATACTTCATCTAGTAAGTGCATACTATCTATTGTATATTCTTTTTCATCAAGACTCCAATAGAACATTTCTGGAAGATTTCTTCTTAAACCCCATTCAGATTGTAATCTATGCGGTTTATTATCTTCTGTACGATATCCATAATTATAATAAAACTTAGGGTCATATCTATAATCATAGTGTATAGGATATTGTTCATTTGATGTAACAATACAATCTTCTCTAGACATACTTCCTAGAGATTTAGGAATAATATAATCAGCAGCATAATTCATTTTATAAATAGAATTAGCTACTAATTTAGGATCGTATTTGAAAATATTTTTTGCAATAGCGTTTAAAACATTTGCTGTTTGACGATCAATATAACTATTTGTAACTGGATACTTATCTAGATTTGCTACATTATCATTATCGAAATAATATATGAATTCATCTACTGGAGTAGCTCCTTCTTCCATATTATTAAGATATGCCAATTCAAATCTAATCTTTAACTTATCATATTGTACATCATCATATTCTTGAGTTAGATTAAATTCATTTGCTATTGGTGTATAAGGAACAATCTTACCTTTATTATCACCCTCATAATTATAGAATATATCATTAGGTTGAGTTAGGTCATCTCGTCTTTCATCATCTATAGGAATTAAAATATCTGGTAAAGTAGCTCCAGTTAATTTCATAATATTACTAAAGTACTCTCTAATATTAGAATTTAACACACCACCAGTATAGATATCTTTTTCATTAATCTTTTCTGCAAATATACTATCTTCATCTTTAGGAACAGCTATAAATCCACCATTAATATAATTTAAGAAACTATGTTCATCTACTTTATTAATATTGATTACAAGTTTATATTTATCTGCTGGAATTGCTTCTGTTGTATGAAGAGTAACTTTTATTCTAGTGCGTTTGCCATCTACTCTAGGGTAAGATTCAACATCAGCCAATACAACTTGATTTGTTTTTGTTTCATATACAGCTACAGCTTTTACATTACCAACAATAGTTTCATACCAAATATATATGCCTGTATTTGATTTTGCAAATGCTGGATTACCTTTAATAATATCTGCATAATATATAGTAACTTTATAAGTATTTTCAGGAATATTATTACCATCTTTATACATAGTAATGGCTATTTCATTTGTATCTTGAATATAGTCAATATCAGCCAATACAATATCACCTGTAGTTATATCCACTATTTTAACAGCCGGACATTCTTTTATAGTTTCACTTACAGGAATAGTCCAAACACATTTACCATCTTTATTAGCAACTAATTTAGGATTCATTACAGATTTAAACTTATTTGGATCCATCTTTATTCCAGATACATTTATATTTCTGAAATCATCAAATGAAACTTTATTATCACCATTAACTTCACTAATAGCATTGTATAATAATAAGCATTCATATGGAGTTACATAATGATATTTATAACCATACATAGTACCATTATTAGCTATATAAGTGCCAATATCTTTCTTAGCTAGAATGTAAATTTCGTTTAAATAAGTTTCAATATTAGCAGTTACATCTTTTCTATATTTCTCATACTCATCAGAAATTCTATCATGATTTTTAATTCTCAAGATATTATCTTGATCGTATAATACTTTTGTATTATAGAACACTTTAAATACTCTTGATCTGTTAAATAGACGCTTAAATCTAACATCCATAATATTAAATGGATGCCAAGTTATTGTAAAGTCATCATTCTTTAAAGTTCCGTTTATATTAGAGTCGTCGTATCTATTTAACTCAAATCCTAAAAAATTAAACTGCTTTAACTTACATCTATAATCATTATCACAGAATTGCTTAAATGACTTTGTATAATTAATACCGGCATCAATAAGATGATCACTATCTTCACTATCATATAAAGTAAATTCCATAAACTTTATATTGTCATCTACACATATAATCTTATCAAAATTATATCCTGTATCACATCTATAAAGATTAGACTCTATATGAGTAAATCTCATAGATAAAGATGCCTTATCAATAGCAAATATAATTGGCTTATTGATATTACCATCTGTTACATATTTATCATAATATGGATTCTTATTATTATATATAGAACCGATGATATAGTGTACTTTAAATGGAATATGGATATAATCTAAATATATTTCTTCGTCATTGTCAATCAAATCAAGACCAGATTTAGGTAGATTTGTTATAATGATAAATGTATCTATATTATCTACAGATATAAGAATTTTTGTCCATTCTATAGATAATCCATTTAAGTAAATCATAGCTGCATTTACCCAACCAAGATTATATAGATTATACAATGTACTTGGAACAAATGTATCTATATCTTGACCACTTAATAATGGATAATCAAAGTCAGCATCAGATTCAACTTTCTTTTCTTTACCATTACTATCAATTACAGTATAACTATCTGTTCCATCAGCGATACTAGATAGAATATTGCTTATAATATCACTGTAGTTTATAGTTACAGCATTTGTATCTTTGATCAATGGGTAATATGTCTTGTACTTATCACTATATTCAGTAAATGTATTTCTGAGCATTTCTCTAAAAGTTACTTTATTATCTTCATCTTCCTTTAAACTCATGAGATGAATAGTTCTATCATAAATAAGACGTCTATGTCTATCATCAATAAACTTAACTTTATTTGTTCTAAAAACAAATTCTTGAATAGAACCTTCTCCAGTATCAGATTGAACACCAATAGGAGATAAATGATCTTGGAAAAAATAAGTAAATGACTTAACTCTTTCTTCAACAACTTCTCCGTTATCCAATTCAGTCTGTACATATTCAAATGGTTGAAAAGACATTCCAGGAATCTCTACTGGAACCAAACAAGATTCAAGAGCTTCATAAGTACTTTCTGTTCTCTTTCTAAGTTCTTCGATCTTATTTCTATAATCAGAATAGTAAGTTGTATCAATATCACTTACAGGTTCGTTATCATTATACATATATTGAGTATCTATAGAATACTTATCTCCAGGACGTATATTATTTTCTTTCTCAATATATGGATATTTAGTATTAGTTTCATTAATTGGATTAGATACAACTTTACCTTGTATATCTTCCATATATTTACTCATACTAACGTCCCACCTTTAGCAATAACATTCTTAGTATAACTTACTAAAGTATTTCCTACCACCTTTTCGATAGTCTTCTGATTGTTAATATATGCACCACAGTATGCATCTGTTAACATTGCAGATAGTGCTGGATAATATTCAAGAGAAAATACTGTATTAGATCCATATAGATACATCCATTTATCTAATACGTTATCCACTTTGATTCCAGGTACTTTAATAAGTGTAGCAAGTTTAGAAACAAAAGACTTGATATTATCAAAATCTTCTTCATCACACTGAGTCATTATCATTTCTTGTTCTCTTTCAGAAAGGTTAGTAATCTTACCTGCAATGTGCTGGAAGTTATTATTGAAATCTTTCTGGATAATATTCTCAGTAAAGTACATACAAGCCAAGAACTGACATTTAGATTTGGAAGAAGGAATTACAGAAATCTTTGCTAGATAATCAATTACATGAGTAAACAGATTAGCAAAAGCTTCCATTGTATCAGAAATCAATTGTGTAGAAAGAATCTGATTCTCGGCTTTATGATAAATCATTGTTACCATAGCATTTACGATATGAGAAACTAAGATATCAATACTACGGCATTTATAATTACCACTCTTATCTAACGTAATAAGACCAGTACAGTCGATAAAAATCTTATAATCTGTATTAGATTTAAATTTAGGATCCCTTGCACAAATAACTCTAAATTGTGTATTCAAGGGCATAGATTCAGATAAGCAAAGAATAACGTTCTTAGACATAAGAACTTTCAAGAGACTATTATCGATCTGTCTCTTTTTGAATTCATACTTAATATCTTCAAACTTATCAGTGTCTTTATCAATACGATTAGCATTGATAAGGAATCTAAATATGTTTTCTTCGTATGGAAATTTGCTATAAATAAATGTATTATTATACGTTTTAGGCATAATTAATCCTCCTTTTCTAGTCATTTATATTAAAGTTCAAGCTAACAAACAAAAAAGAAAACGTGCTTGGCAATAACACGTTTCTTCTTTTGCTATATTATGTTAGATTACTTCCACCAAACACCATCGTTAGATAAAAACATGGCCAAAATCAAAACAGTCAAGAGGTTCTGTCCTTGACCAATGGGATCCGGCCAAGCCTCTTCATTAACTATTCCAATTTCATGATTATCAATAATAATGGCACCACTATTATAATTATTAAAAAGCATTTTAATTGCTTTACAATCTTGTACAACGACAGTCATATTCCCTTCAAAATTTTCGTTTTTGTAACAACATGTTATCGTATATAAATTATCACTCTGCTTTTTAAAATACGATTTGCTAATTTTGATTTCAGTATCTTCAATATCATTATACTTAAGACAATACTGAAGATTATCCCAATAATCTGAATAAGATACAAAAGTAGCCAAGACCTCAGCAAAAGTTCTCTTATATTCAAATACCGGCAAAGTTTCTAGATAATAGTTAACGAGTTCTTGTTCATCGTTCACATTCCAATAGCAGCCTAACATTTCATCCATGAAATCGATATTGGAATATTTCATCAGATTAATTTCAAACTTTTCACTAAATTTAATCAAAATACTATTTTCAGAAGCAGTCAGGATATAATACATCAAATCACTATCTAATCCACCTCTAAAAAATGCTCTACGCCTAATTGTCTTACCGTTCTTTTCAAAGTTAACGGTAGCGAGAATAATTCCATACTTAGAAATCTTTGAAATATCCTCTTTTCCGAAAAGATCTCTGAAATTAATCTCTTTCTTTACAGTAACCTTAGTTACGGAGTCTACGTACTTTACAGTAATATTGTTAGTCATGATTAATTCCTCCCAGTTTTTACGTTGTGGATCATAGTAATAGATCCAAAATTTATACATCCATTGCTCAGTTTAAGGTCTCCGAGCATCCAGACCGAATAGCTTTTATAATGATAGCCTATAATCTATCTTCTATTCACTATAATTATATATAGCTAAAATATAAAATAAAGGCAGACTGGAATTTAATCCAGTCTGTCTATTATTAAGCTGACCAATCATGTTTCTTAAAGTTTGCTATTTTACCTAGCATCTTATATACACATTTATCTCTCAACGTTATATATTGTTGTCTAGATAAACCATATTTGTTTCTAAATATATCTGTTCCTAATGATAACCATTCTGTATATAATTCATAAGCATCTTCTTTTGTTTCTGGTATTTTCAATGTATTCTTTATCTGAGCATTAAGTTCTTCTATAGATACTTGCTTAACTTCAGTAAACAGATCAACCGACGGATCATACATATTATTCATAAATATTTTCTGTCCATTGACACAGCCATCATTACTTATAGTAACAGGATGATTAAATACTTGTGCTTTTGGATATTTGTCTTTGAATATTTTGACTATTGTATTTACTGATGAAGCATTAGCAATATTTTGTAAAGTATGTAATGCAACAGCAGCATCTACAATCTCTTGAGAAGCATGTCCTAATTTTACTTTCAATTGATAAGTATTGATAGTAAATATCTGAGATACATCGATAAAATTAGAGTTTGGATTGCTTCCAATGCCAGGGACTTTAATTACTCTACCAGAAGTAATAGAGTTAGAATCAAAAGATCCAGATTTAGTAGAGAACGGCAATACCTTAACGATATTAATGTTATTCTCATCACTAGAAATAATTAGAACTGGTCTGTCTGGTTTTCCTATTATATGGTCATTCTTTTCAATATTATCAAGCGGTTTAAATAATCCTTCACAGATAAATATATCTCCTCTATGAGCATATACTCTGTCTTCATTATCTATACCAGTTTCAAATGATAAATAATTTTCCATATATTACACCTCCTTACTATAAAGTTAAAGTAAGTGTAATAATACAAAAAACAATCGGGTCTGACCTCCCCGATTGTTTGTTTGAACTGATAAAAGACTATGCTTATTTCTTATTTAACTCGTTTACCATATCTACCATGTCATTCATCGTCTTAATTCTTTTCTTTCTTGTTTCTGATGCTTTTTTGTATGATGGCTTACATGATTTACGGCGTACGGTTCTTTCCTTTTTTAATCCTATTCTTCCTAATCCATAATATTCAATGATTTTATTTAGTTGAATTATTTTGCAAGTAGATAAGAATCCTATTTTTTCTGCCACTTCTTGTTGCGTGAGTCCTTGGCACGCTTCGACCAGTCTCTTCAAAATATTTATATTTGGAACAGTATTGTGTTGCGTAATTTGAGAAATATGTTTATAAAAGATTGCCCAATCGACATTGTCATAAAATCCGTCATCTCCCATATTATTTACTCCGAGTGCAGATTTAATGATATTCTTATCATGATTTGTAGAAGTGGAAATGAACCTAACAACATCTTCAATTGTTGTTTCATGTTTTTCATCCATATCCACCAAGCCTTCAAGATTTTCAACAAGATTGGAAATCCTGCTGATTTCTTGATCGTACTGTTCCATTTTTCCTTTCAGCCCTTCAATATGATTTTTGTAACCACGAATTACATTCGCTGTGACCATACGGTTACTGGTATACTTCTGTTCCTGCATTTTATTTTCCTCCTAGAAATAGAATTATTAGGTACTGAGTGGGTATCTTATTTCTCCACTCACTATAATATTATACAATCCAAAGTTTTTATAATTACTACTTCAAAAACTTACTTATAATATTCTTATGAAAGATGGTGCAATTATGTATTCTAATAATAGAACTCTTGTAGAAATTCATACGGCGGATATTCATTTCGGTGCTATGGATCCAAAGACACAATATAATATTCTAATGGATCAAATGATAAATGAAGTTAGTAAGATTCATTTCGATGCATTTTTTATTAATGGTGATTTATTTCATCATAAGTTTATGTCTAATTCCGATGTAATTATGTACGCTTTGTTATTTGTAGATGAAGTTGTAAAATTATGTATTAGAAATAATGCTACATTAGTATTACTACATGGTACATTTTCTCACGATGCTGATCAGTTGAAATTATTCTATAGATATATTAATTCTGGTGTGGATATTAGAATTGTAGAATATATGCAGTTCCAAGACATCAAAGGAACAAAGGTTTTATGCATTCCAGAAGAATATGGTAAAGGTAGAGATTATTATGAACAGTTACTTTATTATACACAGGATTATGATATGGCTGTTTTACATGGTAATATTAAAGGTGCTATATATGGAATGGATAAAGAAAATCTAGATTCTCCTAAGAGTCCAGTATTTGATATTAATAGCTTTGCTAGATGTAATGGTCCTATTTTATGTGGACATGTGCACGTTCAAGGTTGTTTTCAAAATCACATATATTACTCCGGTAGTCCATTAAGATGGAAGTTTGGAGAAGAACAAGAAAAAGGATTCCTTGTTCTATTATATGATAAGCCTACACATCAATATTCTGTACAATTTCAACCAGTAAAATCATTTAGATACGATACTATCAATTTAGATGAAATGATAAATACTGATCCAAAAGCTATTATAAATCATATTATGAATCTAAAGAATAGCGGTATAGATTTTATCAAAGTAAGATTCAAGAATGCTACAACTTCTACAGATGCAGTTAAACAGTATTTTAGTACAAAGAATCATAATATTATAATTGACGTTCAAGATTCTGGTTTTATCGAATCGATGAAAGAGAATCAAAAAAATAATAATAAGTTTGCTAAGTATGATTATATATTTGATCCTAACTTGTCTGAATATGAAATCTTTGCTAAATATGTTAATCAGAGTAAAGGTGAAGAGTTTATTACATCTGATGAACTAATAAAGATTTTAACAGAGGTAATGTAATTTAGGTTTATATACTATTATAGTGATAATATAGGATACGGAAATCGTTATAAAGTAACTCGTCCTATATATTGGAGGTATATATGAACAA
>ERZ1034992.307-NODE-307-length-28969-cov-5.465311_pt1 | contig 28969 bp, 20 predicted proteins | sample MGYA00520695_ERZ1034992 | MGnify/ENA primary metagenome ERZ1034992 (study PRJEB33766, sample SAMN09781778) | gut metagenome | biome: gut microbiome | host: Homo sapiens | place: Madagascar | study: EMG produced TPA metagenomics assembly of the PRJNA485056 data set...
GGATGATGCCGCGCCGGCAAGCCGCGCTTTCGCTTTCGAAAAGGAGCATCCGGAACTTTTCGCCGGCGAACAGAGATCCGTTTGCGCCGTTTACTTTTCCGAAACCACCAAAACCGATTCCTATTTCGGCGCCTGCGAAACCGGTTCCACTCTGGATTACCGTTCGTTCATGTTCCGCCTGTGCAAAGCTGGGATCCCGGCGGAAACCATTTTCGTTTTCCCGGAAAATGCGGCGGACATTCCGTGTGTGTTCCTGCCGTCCGCTCCGGTCATGACGGCACAGGAACGGGAATCCATGGAAAAGTATCTTTCCGCCGGCGGATATGTTTTCGCATTCGGTCCGGATGATCTGACAACTTTTCCCGCGCATCCGGACAGCCGCCCGGAAGACCTGCACTGGCTGACGCATCAGGATTTCCCTTATGAGGGCAGGGACGAATGGCGGGAAGTCCGCAAAGGTTTCTTCCGCAATCCGTCGCGCACCCCTTCCGGGATCCGGGAAATAATTGCGGCGCACGGACGGAAAATCCCGGGAATCAAAGCCGAAGGCTATGCGGTCGCCCTGCGCGGAAATACTGCGCATCTGCTGGCTTTGGATTACGAAATACGGCTTCATCCGCTGGACAGCCTGCGCAAGCAGCGCAGTTCCGTCAGTCTGACAGAATCGGCAAAGCCGCGGAATTGCGGCAGCGTCATTTCGGCAGAGAAGCCGGTGAAACTCGTCTATTGTCCGCTGGGCGGCGAGGCTGTGATGGCCGGAAATGAAATCCGGCTTTCCGGAAATCCCATGTACGTCATTATTCTGTTCAAGTGATGACTTGGCCGGAGTCTTTTTCCGTCATGAATGTTGCAGTTTTTTTGACAATTCGGGAAAATAAAATTGAAAAGACACTGAAAGATGCTATGGTAAGCATTGCCGGGCATCCGCGTTCAAATCAAGGATTTCAGACGTTCCGATACGGCGCGGGATCCGGCATGGAGGAATTCAAGAGAAGGAGTTGCAGGAATGTATCAGGAAACAATCCCATGGAAGGAAAACCGCGACGAGGCGGAAATGCCCGCTTACTCTTTGCCGGAACTGCTGGTCTGCAGCGACGGCGAAAAAGTCGTTTCCCGTGAACAATGGCAGAACAAACGACGGCCGGAACTGCTGAAAATGTTTCAGGAAATCATGTACGGAGAAATTCCCCCGCCGCCGGACCGGGTCCGCTATACGGTGCTGACCGAAAAAAAGGACGCGCGGAACGGCTTGGCAATCCGCCGGGAGATCCGCATGGATTTCATCATGGACAACGGAATGCGGCGCATGGCAATCATGCTGCTCTACATCCCCGCGGATGCGCGGGGGAAAGTTCCCGTTGCGGTCAGCCTGACTTTCGGCGGCAATGAATCCGCCACGGATGAGGATGATGTCACCATGACCGGACAGATGGGTAAACGCGATTCTTCATTCCTGCGTCCCGGCGGACGCGTCGAGCGCTGGCCCATCGACGACATCATGAAACGCGGTTATGCCCTGGCTATCTGTTCATACCATGATTTTTTCGCAGACACCTATGACGACCGCTGGATGACCAGTGTCTATGAACTGTTCCGGAATCGTGAGGAACTGGACGGACGCCCCCGCAACGCCTCTGCGATCAGTGCCTGGGCATGGGGGTATTCCCGTATGCTGGACTGTCTGTCTGAACAGCCGGAAATCGACGGCGGAAAAGCTCTCTGCGTCGGACACTCCCGGCTGGGAAAAACCGCCCTGTGGGCGGGAGTCAATGACGAACGCTTCAAAGTGATCTGCGTCAATGACTCCGGCTGCGGCGGCGCGGCCCTCAGCCGGCGGCTTTTCGGAGAAACCCTGTTCTCCATGTATCATTTGAGCCGGATTGGTTGCTACTGGTTCAATGATGAACTGGATTCGTACATCCGGCATCCGGAAAAACTGCCGTTCGACCAGCATGAGCTGCTGGCGCTTGCGGCTCCCCGTGTGCTTTGTGTCCACAGTGCAACCGAAGACCTCTGGGCGGACCCGAAAGGGGAATATCTTTCACTGGTGAAGGCGGGTCCCGCATTCCGGCTCTACGGCAAGGATACGCTCGACTCGGAAACCATGCCGCCGCCCGACACGGAGGCCGGTACGGACGTCTGTTATTTCCTGCGCACGGGGGAGCATTCCATCCTTGCGAGCGACTGGACCGCATATCTGAATGCGGCGGACCGGGTTTTCCGGAAATAAATCTCCCGGACATTGAACCGTCTGTCCCGTGAACAGGGCAGACGGTTCGGCTTTTCCGGCTCTGACAGTTCTGTTTTTGATGGACGAAAATACGTCTGATGAAAATCTTGCACCGGAATAAAATTTTCCGTCAAAAAAAATTGCTTTTTTTTCAGAAGCATCACTTGATTTTTGACTGTTTTACATTAGATTGCGTTTCTTGCGGGGGTTGCTTTCTGCATCACTTTCAAATTTCATCATAACAAAGGAATTGTACTGTCATGAAAAAATTAACAGGTGTACTATTCGCTCTGCTGGGGACGGGGCTGGCAGCCTCGGTCGCGTTGAATGTCTGCCATTATTACGGAGCAAACAAACCAAAGAAAAATGTCAAGCCGCGGAAGATGTCCGCTCCGGCTGCAAAACCGGATGCCGCAAAGAATGCTGAATCCGATAAAGAACTGATACTGAAGGATGCTTCCTGGTACTATTCCAACACGGTCGCTCTGGAATTCAATACGGGTGCCGGGATGGTAATTCCCGCGGACAATGCGCTGACCATCCGTCCGTATGTCCCGTTCCGGCTGTCCAGTGAATTGGGAAAACTGTTCATACACGGGGATTTTCAGCCCGAAACAACTTATTCCTTTCAGCTGAAACGCGGATTGAAATCCACTGCGGGCGAAGAATTGAAATATGATGCGGCGTTCCAGTTTAAGACACCTGCTCTTCAGTCGGAACTGCAATGCAAATCTTCCGGCAGAATTTTCCCGCTGTTCCGGAAAAACCAGACTCTGCCGCTTGAAATTGTCAACCTGGATGAACTGAAAATAACTGTCGTAAAACTGCACGAAAACAAGATCGCGCAATTTTGGCGGCCGTGGGAAGGACTGTCAGGAAACGGGGTGAAAATTTTCTCGAAGACCATACCGCTGAAACAGGCACGCAATCAGAAATTTTCCTTTTCTCTGGATCTGACGGAGCTGATCCCCGGCTGGCAGCCCGGCGTTTACGGCTTGCGTATTCAGGGATCCGACGATGGATGCTCTTTCTACAACACCAAACAGGAGCTGATCATTGCTCTTACCGATATGGCGATACAGACGGTCTGCGATGAAGTGCACCAGAAGGTATTTGCCGCGGTGCGTTCCTTGAAAGACGGCAAGGCGTATCCGGGGGTGGAAGTCATGCTGTTCAGCAGCAAACAGCAGCCGCTGGCGAAAGGGATCACCGATGCATCGGGACTGGTCCGGCTGGATTACAGCCAGGCCGCGGCAGCCGCCGACCCCGATGACAGGCCGTTTTCCGTTCTGGCGAAGAACGGGACGGAATATTCATTTCTGACCGATCTGCGTTCGGCGCGAAATTCGCTGGCGGAATTCAACTATCCCGGCAATGAGGAGTCGGCCGCGCCGCGCGCCATGCTCTATACGGAACGCGGCGTGTACCGTCCCGGTGAAACCGTATATCTCACTTCATGGATCCGCAAACCGGACCTGTCGGTTTACGCCGATGCACCCTGTTCGTTCATACTGCAGGATCCGAACGGAAACACAATCTTTTCCCGCAAGCTCAAAACCGATAAGAACGGTCTGATCCAACTGACTTTCCCGCTGCCGGATGATGTGCCCGGCGGATTTTACCGGTTCCTCTGCAAACCGGAAGACGGAAATGATGCTCCCGTCTGGGGCAATGCGTCTTTCCTGGCGGCGGATTTTGTGCCGGACCGCATCAAGGCGACTTTGAAGCAGACTTCGGTTTTTTCCAGCCTTCTCTCGTTTGAACTGGATGCGGAATATTATTTCGGCGGCATGGTGGAAAATGCGCCGTTCCAGTTCAATGTAACGGCGGCTCCGGCAATGAGTCCGCCGGAATGGAATGACTGGACGATCGGTGATCTGAAAAGTTTTGTCGCCGGACGCGGCATGTCATCCGCCGGAACTCTTCAGAACGGAAAGAAAGTGTTTAAATACAGCGGATTCAAGGAATGCGGCGGCTCGTCCGGCAGTCCGGTCATGCTGAATGCTTCTGCCCAGGTGCGCGAACCGGGCGGACGTGCGGTAACCGCTTCAACGGCGGTATTGTATCATCCGTATAATTGGTATCTGGGGCTCCGTTCCGAATCCGTCGGGAAAAAAGCTGTCCTGAAATGGAAAATGCTGCCGGCGGACGTGAAGGGAACAGTTTCTCCGGAAGAACGCCGGATCCGCTGGACGCTGTGCCGTCTGGAATGGCATTATGTGCTGAAAACGCCGGAATACAGCAATACGCTCCGCCGGGAATGGGAACAGCGTTCCGTGGATATGGGAACGGAAGTCCTGCCGGTGAAGACAACCGAAGGCGTCTGGGAGAAAGAACTTCCTGTAGGGGAGTATGAAATGGTGGCAGTCTGCGGCGACCGTCAGACCCGTCTCCGGTTTTTCCATTGGCAGGGCGAGACGGGCGTCCGGTCCGCCAATCCGGCCGTGCTGGCGTTCCGCACGGACAAAGAGCAGTACCGCGCCGGAGAACAGGCGGTCATCACGGTGAGCAGTCCGGACGCCGGATATGCCCTTGTTGCTCTGGGTGAACGGGAACTGGCTGATTATCAGGTGTTTCCGGTGAAAGCAGGAGCCAATCCGCTCACGGTGGTTCTGCCGAAAAGTACCGGTTCGTCCACCTGCTATGCCGGGGTTACTCTGATTTCCGGAGAACAGCGGCTGTTCGGACTGGTCCGGTTCAAACTGGCACAGCCGGACCGTCAGCTGCAGGTAGCCTTGTCTGCACCGGAAAAAGCACGTCCCCGAAGCAAAGTCTCCGTCAAGGTTTCGCTGTCTGCGCCGGACGGCACGCCGCAATCGGGAATGGTCCAGTTTTTCGCCGTGGATGAAGGCATTCTGGCTTTGACGGAATACCGGACGCCGGATATTTTCCAGTATTTCTTCGGCGATTACAGCTGTCCGTTCTTCTTCACGGATATCTATGAACAGATTTATCCGGATCTGAAAATCGGAAAAGACGGCAATATCGGCGGCGACGGGGTAGGGGCGTCTGCGCGGAAGTCTGCGCGGAAAGTGAAACTGAATAAAGTCAGTTCGCCGGCATCCGCAGTGAAAGTGCTGGCTGCCGTGGAAGTGAACGGTTCGAAGGAACTGCAGCTCGAACTGCCGGATCATCTGGGTGCAATGCGTCTGATGGCGGTGGCGTCCAATCCGACCCGCGCCGGATCCGGGGAACGCCGGCTGATCCTGCGTGACAATCTGGATGTCATGCCCTCTGCTCCGCGGGTCTGCGCACCCGGCGATGAAACGGAACTCACGTTCACGCTGCTCAATCATGATCTGCCGGATGGCAAAGCGGACTTTGCACTGCATCTGCCGGACGGCAAAGCCTGGACGAGTTCTGCGGAACTGGCAAAAGGCAAACCGGCGGTTGTCCGGACGTCCGTACAAATGCCATCCCGAACCGGCGATTGCGTCCTGAACTATGAACTGACCATGAACGGAATCAGCAAAACAGGGAAAATGCACGTGCTGCTGCGTCATCCGAATCCGCAGATACAGCACACTGCCAGCCGTCTTCTCCAGCCGGGGGAACGCTGGGAACAGGCGAAAGAGAATCTGCCGGAATTTGCCGGAAAAGCCAATGCGACCCTGAATGTTTCCGCATCGCCTGCCGCGGTTCTGAAAAACAGCGTCGGATGGCTGAACCGGTATCCGTACGGCTGTCTGGAACAGACCACAGCCGCCGCTTTCCCGCTGCTCTCCGCAAAGACACTGGCGGAGAACGGAGTCATCACGCCGGATATGGCGAAAACCGCAGCCATGAAACTGACGGCCGTCTGTGCGGAACTGCAATCCATGATGCTGTACAACGGAGCGTTTTCCATGTGGCGCGGCGGCACAGACGCGTGGGCAGGCGGGACTGTTTTCGCGGCACATTTCCTGACCGAATGTTCCGGGCTCGGCATACCGGTACGTCTGGACGCCATGGCGAAATATCTGCAATCGCTGGCAGGAAATGCCGCGGCGGAACGCTATGAACGTGCGTATGCCTGTTATGTGCTGGCTCTGCTGGGGCGTTCGTACCATTCCACGGTGATCGCCGCTTCCCGGAATCTGCTGCGTTCGAAAGCGGATGATTTCGCGTCCCTGCTGGCGGCTGCTGCCATGATGCAGTGCGGATATTCCGGGGAAGGTTTTCAGCATTTCAAACGTCTGCTCGCACTGGAACCCTGGCTGAACAGCAGCGGTGCCATGTACTATTCCGGGGAGGCGTCCCGCGCCGGCATGACGCTGTATCTGCTGATGAAGCACCGGATCGATGCACCGGAAGCGACGGCGAAACTCTACACCCTGCTGCTGCGTCAGCTCAAACCGGACGGTTCCGGCTGGGGCGTGACTCATGCCAATGCCTGGGCAACGTTGGGGCTTGCCGCATGTATGCAGCGTTATCCGGCAGGAAAGGCTTTCGCGGAATGGACGCGGGGAGCAGAGAAGACAGTCCTGGAATTTTCCGGCGCAAGAGCCATACCCGTAAACCCGGATTCGGCGGCGGTGCTGGTGAACACCGGCAATACGACGGTCTGTCTGCAATATGCGGTTACGGGTATTCCGGTGAAAGCCGAACCCGTGCGCGGCGCCATGTCATTGAAACGGACTTACCGCAACGCCAAAGGAAAAGCGGTTGTCTCCGCCCGCCAGGGAGAACTGCTGACGGTTGAACTGGAACTGAACAGCACGGGCGATCTGAAAGACGTCGTGCTGACGGATATGCTGCCCGGCGGTCTGGAAATCGAGGATGAGCGTTTCGCCACCCGCATGAAAGTTTCCGGCAAGGAAGCCGATACCGGGTCTCTGCTGGTGAAGCAGACGGAAAAACGTCCCGGCACTTTCATGGTGAGCGGCGACCTGAAAGCAGGAAAAGCCAGAATCCGTTATCAGGCGCGGGCGGTTTCGCGCGGCAAATATGCCGCAGGCGCAGTCGCCGCCGAAGGCATGTACGATCCGGAATACCGGGCGTTTGAGCCCGGACAGGGATTCTTTGAAGTGAAATGACCTTCCGCCGTTTCGGATTCCTTCTGCTGTATGTCTGCTGCGGTCTGGCCGCGGCGGGCATGCTGGCTTTCTCCGTGATTTACTGGCTGCTGCCCCGCTGGGAACCGGACCCCATGCCGCTGCTGGAAGCACAGACTCCCGCACGGATCTGGACGGATGAAAGCGGCAGCTGGCTTTTTGTCCGCCGCACGTATGACGCCCAATGGCGTTTTGCTGTCGGATTGGACCGGATTTCCCCGGCGGTGATTCAGACGATCCTCGCCGTGGAAGACCGGAATTTTTACCGGCACAGCGGCGTTGACTGGCCGGCGGTTTTCCGGGCGGCCGGACAGAATCTGTTTTCCCGCCGGATTGTTTCCGGCGCTTCCACCATCTCCATGCAGCTGGCAGGAATGACCGAACCGGGAATGCGCCGTTCCTGGCTGCGGAAATTCCGTCAGCTGATCAAGGCACGGCGGCTGGAACAGCTTTATTCCAAAGACCGGATTCTCTGCGAATACCTGAACCGGCTGCCGTTCGGCGGGAAATATTACGGAATCGAATGTGCTGCGCGGTATTATTTCGGACGTCCGGCGGCGCATCTCAACCGGGCGGAGGCCGCTCTGCTCTGTGGTTTGCCGCAGAGACCGAACGCATACCGTCCCGACCGTTTCCTGCCGCGCGCCCTGGAACGCCGCGACCGGGTTTTGCGTCAGATGGCGCATTTGGGCATTCTCACGAAGCGGGAAGCGGAACGGATCCGGAAACAGGAACCACTGCGTTTCCGTGATTTTCATGCGCCGGCGGATTTTCAGCGGCTGAGTCGTTCTCCGGATTCCATGTATTTCACCATGGCGGCAGGGGAAGCCGGTTCAGACCGGTTCACGGTCAAATGCGCATATCAGCCGGAAACCGCACGGATGATGCGCCATATTCTGAAGGAACAGCTGGCGTCCCTGCCGGGCGTCCGGGACGGCGCGGGGATGCTGATTGAAAATGCCACCGGACGCGTAGTTGTCCTGATCGGTACTCTGACTTCCGGAAATGTTCCCGGCAGCCAGGTCAATGCCGCCGCCGCGATCCGTTCCGCCGGTTCTGCCCTGAAACCTTTCCTGTATGCGGAAGCGGCAGCCGGCGGACTGCTGACACTTGACACTGTGCTGACGGATCTTCCGGTGAACTATGGCGCATATGCACCGGGCAATTCGGACGGCAAGTTCCGCGGAGAAGTCCGGGCGTGGGATGCCTTGTCGAGCTCACTCAACACTCCGGCGGTGCGTCTGCTTGCCGAACTGGGAACCGACCGGGTTGCAGAACTGTTCCGGAAACTGTATCTGGACCGGAAGGTGCGGACTGCGGACCGGGACGGTCTTTCCATGGCTCTGGGAAGCGGCGGGTATACTCTGTTTGATCTGACATCGGCATACACAGTTTTCCCCCGCGACGGCAAGTGGCGCGCGGCAACATTTCTGACGGAGGCGAATCCGAATCCGGATCAGCAGATTTTTCCGGAAGGAACCGGTGCGCTGACTGCCCGGATGCTCCGAAGCCGCCAGCTGCCGGACAGTCTTGCCGACATTGCCTGGAAAACCGGAACATCCAACGGAAACCGCGACGCCTGGTGTTTTGCCTTCACCCCGGACTGGACCCTGGGAGTCTGGTTCGGCAATAAAAGCGGTGCGGCGTCTTCCTCGCTTGCCGGATACACTGCCGCCGCGCCTGCCGCCGGAAAAATCGCCGCAGCACTGATACGGAACCGGCGCAGCCATTCCTGGCAGGATTTCCCCGATTCATTTCAAACCGGAAGTCTCTGCGCCGCAAGCGGTCTGCTGGCTTCACCGGACTGCGGGGAACAGTTTGCCGGTACGGTGCTGAAAAATGTGCCGCTGCGGGTTTGTTCCAGATGCTCCGCACAGATAAAAAAACGCCGGCTCCGGATTGTTTCACCTTTGCCGGGAACTTATGCTGCCGGTCCGGACGGACGGCTGATTCTGACGCTTCATGCGGGAAACGGGAAGAAGACACCGCACTGGCTGCTCAACGGACGGTATATCGGAAGTTTTCAGCAGAAACAACTGTCGTTTCTGCCGGGAAAACACACGCTCCGGATCATGTCCGGCGATCCTGCCGAAACCGGATGCACCGTAACGTTCCGGGTGGCAGTCCGTTAATTTGACTGCGCCGGGGCAGGGACTTTGAGCATCTGCGGTTCCGGCAGCTGCGGCGGAAGCAGCTGTTCCAGTTTGCTGCTGTCAAAAGGACGCAGAACCTGCGGGGCGGTCTGCTGTTGCCGGGAATTGCGGATGCCGACAGCCACGAAGCAGGTAATGGTCAGCGAAATCAGCAGAGCCAGAATAATGCCGCCGTAAATCAGAATCATCCGAATCCGTTTGACTTCCTCTTCGCTGACCTGAACATCTTTGCCGATGTCTTCCAGCACTTTTTCCGGAACATCCTTGGGCGGTTCCAGTTCCTGAAGCTGATCTTCGATCAGAGCGATGGAATTAGTGTCCAGATTGTACAGCTGGATCAGTGCCCGGACATAGGCGCGCAGGAAAACCAGATTGGGGAGTTTTTCCGTTTCATCCTGCTCCAGAGCCTGGATATAATCCGTCCGTATGTGGGTCGCGGCAACGGCCTGTTCCAGCGACATGGCGGCGGCTTTGCGGGCTTCCGTCAGAAGAGTTCCGAGGGATGCGCCGGAGCCGGAACGCAGGGTAATGCGCGGTGCCGGTGCTTTGCGGGGAACAGGTTCCGGTTCCGCCGGATCGGCAGGTTCATCCTTCCGCAGCAGGGAAGGGGCAAGCGGTTCAGGGACAATGGCCTGCGCAACTGTCTGTATGGCTGGCGGTTCTGCCTGTGCCGGTTCCGCTGCCGCAGAGTGCGGGGTAACCGGCTGTATTTCAGAACCCGTCAAAGTGAAAAGATCATTTTCAACCGTCTGTTCCGGTGTTTCTGCCGGTGGATTTACATTATTCTGTTCCATATTGAAGAATCCTGTTTTAAGAGTTTCTGTTTTTATTGTTTGTCGGGACGTTTCAGTTCACCAAAGATAAGAATATTGCGTTTCTGTCCGCCCGCCAGCGGAGCGGAAACAATGCCGCGCTGTTCCAGCCGGTCAATGATTTCAGCCGCTTTGTTGTAACCGATATTCATGCGCCGCTGCAGGTATGAGGTGCTGGCTTTGTTTTCCCGCAGAATGATTTCCAGCGCTTTCCGGATGTTGGGGTCGTCGCCGGGCTGGGAATATTTGGCGACCGTGGCGCGGATATAATCGGAATCGTCGTCAAACTGTTCTTCCGGGAAAGAGTTCTGACCGTCGTCCTTTTCCTCTTCTTCCTCATTTTTGTCCAGAATGACCGTGGCGTCGAAATGCTGTTCCACCTGACTGGAAACGAAGTCCGCGATTTTCTGAATTTCCGGATCGGAAACCATGGAACCCTGAATACGCTCCGTTTCCCCGGCAGGACCTTTGAACAGCATATCGCCTTTGCCGAGCAGTTTTTCCGCGCCCTGGGCATCCAAAATCACGCGGCTGTCCATACCGGTCGACACCTTGAACGCAATTTTAGTCGGAAGGTTTGCCTTGATGACACCGGTAATGATGTCTTTTCGCGGCGTCTGCGTGGCGATGACCAGGTGAATGCCGGCGGCACGTCCTTTCTGGGCAATACGGCAGATCGAAGTTTCCACATCTTTTTTGGCTTCCGTCATCATGATGTCCGCCAGCTCATCGACAATGATGATGAGCAGTGGCAGTTTTTCCGGAATGGGTTCGTCGTTTTCATCGAACATGGGTTCGGGATCCGGCGGACGGCTGTTGAAGGCAGCAAGGTTTTTCGCCTTGACGCGTGCCATGACCTGATAACGGTGTTCCATTTCGTTGACGCCCCAGCGCAGGGCAAACGGAACTTTCTGCGGATCATTCACCACCGGGGTGATCAGGTGCGGCAGCGGACGGTATATTTCCAGTTCAACATATTTCGGGTCAACAAGAATCAGTTTGAGTTCAAACGGCGAAAAGCGGTACAGCAGACTCATGATCAAGGTGTTCATGCATACGCTCTTTCCGCTGCCGGTGGAACCTGCGATCAGCAGGTGAGGGGCTTTCGCCAGGTCGGTGATGACCACTTTCCCCGCGACGTCCTTGCCCAGAACGATCGGGATGCTGGCTTTGGAGGAACGCCAGGAATCGGATTCCATCAGTTCCCGCAGGTACACCATGTTGGAAATTTTGTTCGGCAGCTCAATGCCGACTGTATCACTGCCGGGAACCGGCGCCAGAATACGGATGCTTTCCGCCCGCATGTCCTTGGCGATGTTGTTCTGGATCTGCGTTACTTTTTCCACACGGACGCCCGGCTGAAGCGAAATTTCGAAACGGGTGATGCGGGGTCCGACCACGGTATTGGAAACCACCCCGTTGATGTCAAAACTGTCCAGCGTCGCCTGAAGAGTCTGCTTTGCCATGTCCAGATGGTCAACATCTTCTCCGCGGATTTCTTTCGGGCGGTCCAGCAGAGAGATCGGAGGCAGTTCATAGGGACGGTTGCTGTCCGGAATCACCGTCTGCCGCCGGCTGCGCACGGGAACACCGGCAGGAGTCGGCGCGGCATAGGGATCGTCATCCGGACTGGCGGGCGGAACGGGATGTACCGCAGAAAACGTTTCCACAGGAACATCATCCGGAAGAACTTCCGGTTCAACGGGTTCGGCGGCAGGAACATTGCTCTGCGGCGGAGCGGCAGGAGTCTGTACCTCATGGTCAGCCGTCTGTTCCGGCTGCGGTTCCGGTTCTTTTTTGCGGGAAAAAATCGATGAGAGAATGGATTTTCCCTTGGACTCCGGTTCTGCCGGGGAATCTGCTGCGGATTCCGGCTTTTCCGGTACAGCCGGTTTCGGTTCCGCCGCCGGGGAGACCGGCATTTCCCGGACCGGTTCGGGTTCCGGCTCTGTTTCCTGAGAGATCCGTTCTTTGCGTTTTGCGGGCTTGGGGGAGGATGCGCCGAAGAAGAACACTTTCCAGTCCGCCATGAAAATAAAGAAAAGTCCGGACAGAATGAACACCACCGCGCAGATGCAGGTCCCGATGGTTCCGATGCAGCGGCGGATCAGTCCTGCTGCGTAGATATCGGTTTCCGGAGCCGCCAGCAGTGCGCCGAGTGCACCGCCGGAAAGTGCAAGGTCCGGCTGTCCGGCATGACCGATTCCCAGCCGGGCAGTCATATTGACCAGTTCACGCGGGAACAGGGCAAAAAGAATTGCCGTGCCGATGATGATGGTTCCGAGACAGAGAAAATATCCTTTCCGGTTGGTGGGTCTGGGAATGAAACTGCGGATCGTGCAGAGCAGGAGCAGGGCAACGATGGGGTAAGTGGCGATTCCGAAAATATAGAAGAAGGTGCGCGATACGTATGCGCCCAGCGGACCGATCCAGTTCTGCAGGGATTCCGCGGCGCCGTTGTACCGGGCAGCACCGCCGTCCAGAACCGCGAGATCCGCGCTGCTGTAAGAGAATATGGACAGCAGGAAAAGCAGGACAGCCAGTCCCGCCAGAATATTTCTGAATTTGAAAGTCTGTATCTTTTCGTCGGTTTCAATCATTTTTTCTGTAAGCTCCGTCAAGTGTTTCCGCAGATTCAGTAATAATAGCACATTTCCTGCGTTTTGAAAGTCTGAACCGGATAAAAGTTCAGAAAATTTTTGCCGTTTTCCTGCAAAAATCGACTGCAAACGGACACCAGAGTATGAAAATTTGACAAACATGGCAAACGTGCTATATTAACAGGTAAATAATCAATCATAATGGAAAGGTGGTTTTTTGAGAGGGGAGAATATATTACTGCAATTTGGAATTCTTGGAATTCTGATATTGTTCAATGCTTTTTTTGCGGCTTCAGAAGTTGCAATCATTTCTTTGAGTCAGGCATCTACTCAAATGCTGACAAAACGCAAGACCCGTCGTGCGGCAGCCCTGAAAGCTCTGCTTGACGATTCCGGTCGTTTCCTGGCAACGGTGCAGATCGGCGTTACATTTGCGGGTTTTCTTGCCAGCGCATTTGCTGCGGAAGCGTTTTCCGACAGAATTACAACCTGGCTGGAATCCCTTGGTCTGACAGTTTTGAGCCATGAGCGCATGGACACGGTTGTGGTCATTGTGATAACGGTACTTCTTTCTTATGTTTCCCTTGTTTTCGGGGAACTTGTTCCCAAAAAGCTGGGGATCGTTTATGCTGAAGTTTTTTCTTACAATGCGGCATTGCCGATCAACGGATTGGCGCGTCTTTCTGCTCCTTTTGTCAAACTGCTGGATTCTTCCGTCAATCTTGTGCTGAGGCTTACTGGCTGCCGCAATACACGGGAACCGGCTGTCACGGAAGATGAAATCCGGGCAATGGTTTCCCTTGGAACGGAAACCGGAGCCGTGAAACGGGCGGAAAAAGAAGTCATTGAAAATGTGTTTGCCTTCACGGATAAACCGGTGTCTGCTATTATGACGCACAGGATTTCAATCGAGGGAATCAATATAGCAGATTCGCCAGAGAGCATACATCAGCAGCTTCTGAATTGCGGACGGTCCCGGCTGGTGATTTACAGGCGGAGTCTGGACGATATATCCGGATATATTCTTTTACGGGAATATTTTTCGCATTACTGCCGGACGGGTAAATATCCACCATTGCAGTCCGTTATTCGTCCTGTTCTGCTGGTGCCGGGCAACGCCCATGCCGAGACGGTGTTCAGCACTATGCGTCTGAAACAGCGTGCGCTGGCTGTGGTTCTGGATGAATTCGGCGGAACAAACGGGATTGTTACTTTCTCTGATTTTATTGAAGATCTGCTGGGCGCGGTTCACGAAGAGCTGGATGTTCCGCAGAAATCACTCATGGTTGAATCATGCGGAAAAAACTGCTGGCGGGTTGATCCGATGATTCAGCTGAACGAGTTGAAACAGGAAACGTCCCTGGAGCCGTTTCCCGATCATTATGGAACGCTTGGCGGAGCTCTTTTCAACAAATTGAAACGGATTCCCGGACAAGGTGAAGTTTTGGAGCTGCCGGACTGCGGATTGATGCTGAAGTTTGAAAAAGTTGACGGGCGGCGCATTCAGAAAGTCTGTATCTGCCGCAAATAAATAGTGGGAGAAAAAAGGAAAATCATTTGCTCCGTGCGGAAAACGTGTTATATTACTGTTCACAGGTCAACCATAACGAAGGAGCATTTGGTTATCATGAACTGGAGCGAAATATTGAAATCCCATCATCAGGAACGTCTGGCTGAAGCGTATGACAAACTGTCCGGCGGATCACGCGCAAAACTGGAAAAACAGCTGGCAGACATTGACTTCGATGAACTGGATCGTCTGATCAAGGAATATGTTCTCCGCAAACCTGAAACCAAAATTCCCGCAGACCTGGCTCCTGCGCCGTTTTTCCGCATGAAACCGGAAAATGCTTCCCAGGCGGAATATTATGCGAAGGCGGAAGCCAAAGGCCGCGAACTGCTGGCTTCGGGAAAAGTCGCCATGCTGGTGGTTGCCGGCGGACAGGGAACCCGGCTCGGTTTTGACGGTCCGAAAGGCACTTATCCGATCTGCCCGGTTACGGGCAAAACCCTGTTCCAGTATTTCGGCGAGGAAATCGACAGAGTGGCGGAAAAATACGGTCATCCGATTCCGTGGTATGTCATGACCAGCGAACTGAATGACGGTTCGACCCGGAAATTCTTCGCAGATCACAATTATTTCGGTCTCAAACCGGAATCCGTCCGTTTCTTCACCCAGGGAACGATGCCGGCAGTCGCGTATGACGGACAGCTTCTGCTGGGCGCGAAAGATTCTCTGGCACTGTCCCCTAACGGACATGGCGGCACCTTGCTTGCGCTCAAGAAATCCGGCGCACTGGATGAAATGAAGCGCGAAGGCGTGGAATACATTTCCTATTTCCAGGTGGATAACCCGCTGGTTCCGCTGGCGGATGTGCTGTTCCTCGGACTGCATTGTCTGGAAGGTTCCCGCATGAGCGCACGGATGCTGCCGAAAACCAATCCGTATGAAAAACTCGGCAATTTCTGCGTGTCCGGCGGACGTCTTCATATCATTGAATACAGCGACATGCCGAACGAACTGGCGGAACGCAAGAACGCCGACGGCACGCTGGCGTTTCTGGCAGGCAGCCCGGCAATCCATGTCATCAGCCGCGATTTCGTGGAGGAACTGACTGCGGACGGACGGCTTAATCTGCCGTGGCACCGCGCGGACAAGAAAGTGCCGTATCTGAATGAACAGGGCGAAACGGTCAAGCCGGCGGAACCGAATGCGGTCAAACTGGAATCGTTCATTTTCGATGCGCTGCCGCTGGCGGACAAGACCATGATTCTGGAAGGCTGCCGCGCGGAACATTTTGCCCCGACCAAAAACCAGACAGGCGTTGATTCGGCGGAATCCTGCCGGGAAATGATGTGTGTCCGGGATGCACGGCGTCTGGAACTTGCCGGAATTGCTGTTCCGCGCAAAGCCGACGGCACGCCGGATTGTCTGGTCGAGATTTCTCCGCGTCTGGTCTGCGATGATCAGGATGCCGCGGAACGCCTGAAATCCCGCAAAGCTCCGGAAGCCGGCGCCAAGGTGTATTATGAATAAGATTGTAAGAGTCGCGATAGACGACATTCTGTTTGATCCGGAAGAAATCAGCGAGATGCTGACCGAGTGTCTGCACCGCCACCGTAAAATGCGGCTGGCGGGGGCTTGCGGTCTGCGGGATGTGCTGATCGTCTCTTTCGAGGAAACGTCTGTCCGTCAGGATTCCAGACTGGTGCTTGCGCCGTTCCGCGGTCCCGGACCGGATGAAATTTCTTCGGAAATCACGCAGCGGTACGAACGCGGATTTTCTCTGCGTTCCTCTTTCCGCGCGGGGGACCGGGTCTGGGCGCTTTTTGAAGTGCCGGCGGAGCCGGAGGACTGATCGTTGTCCGCGTGGTTCGGCAAAGCCAGGGCGAAGCATCTCCAGCTGGGCAGAACGGGCGAAAAGATTGCCGCCCGTATGTTCCGGAATGCCGGATGCGACATTCTGATGCGCGACTGCCGGACTTCGCGGGGCGAAATTGATCTGATTGTCCGGGATGGACTGAGCCTGATTTTTGCCGAAGTGAAAACACGGCGGGCGGTCTCCCCGGAAAAATTGTCCCGGATTCATAATCTGATACGTCCGGAACAGAAACGCCGCATCTACCGTGCGGCGTTTGCTTATCTGCAGGAAATCGGGAACCCGGCAGTTCCGTTCCGCTTTGATTACATTGAAATTCTTTTTGTGAAAAAGAAACTGTACGCCATCCGGCATTGGCCCGGTTATTTCGGCAGCCGCACATCCGCCGGAACGCAGCCGTCCTCCGGCAGAATCAATCTTTTCCGTTGAAAAAAAATGCCCCGGATATTGAAAAAAACACTTTCCGGTGTATATTTATTGTTTCATTTTTTCCATAACACAGGAGAGAAGCTGAAGTGACGGAAAATATTCTGTATCATGCCGCAATGGCGGCGATGACGTCGGGAAGCATATTTGCTTTGGTCCTTTCGAGGAAACCGCGGATTGCGGGAAGGGGAGCCTGTCTGCTTCTGCTGATTGGCGCGGTGCTGGCGGCAGTGCCGGTCTGTGCCGGATTCGGCAGCTCCATGGATTTCTTCTTCCAGCTGCCGATTCTGATTCTGAGTGCCGCCGGGGGAATCCATTCGCTGGGGTATTTGCGCGGACACGGCGAAGAACGCGCGGGACTGTACTGGTTTTTCTTCAACCTGACTGCGGCGGCAATGCTGGGCGTAACTTTCTGTTATGAGAAACTGCCGTTTCTGGTAATGTGGGAATTCATGGGGCTGGCAAGTTTTTTCCTTACGGTATTTGATTACCGTTCGGTGAAATCGGTGCGGGCGGGCTGGATTTACCTGCTGGCATGTCAGGGCGGAGCCATGTTCCTGATGCTGCTGATGGTGTTCGGCAATCTGGGGGCTTTGACGGCGTTTGTGCTGGCTGTACTGGGATTCGGTCTGAAAATCGGCTTTCCGCTGCTGCATATCTGGCTGCCGGAAGCACATCCGGCGGCGCCGTCTCCGGTGTCGGCTCTGATGTCCGGCGCCATGATTCAGCTGGGTTTTCTGGGGCTCCTCCGTTGGGGAATCGGAACCGACGCCGCGCTGTTCCCTGTATACGGATATACATTGCTGGCACTGGGAATGGCCGGGGCGCTGGGCGGAATTCTGTTTGCTTTGCCGCAGAACAATCTGAAACGTCTGCTGGCATATTCCAGCATTGAGAATATGGGCATCATTGCCATCGGTTTCGGATTCGGTTTTCTGGGAGCGGGATACAGCCTTGCCGGAAACAGTGCCGCTGCTATTCTGCTGGCGTTTCTCGGTTTCGGCGGAGCCGGTTTTCACATGCTCAATCACGCCTTGCTGAAAGGCGGTCTGTTCCTGGGTGCGGGTTCGGTACAGCAGGCAGCTGGAACGCTGGATATGAACCGCATGGGCGGGCTGCTCCGGAAAATGCCGTGGACAGGTTCCCTGTTTCTGCTGAATTCGATTGGTTTGAGCGGACTGCCGCCGTTCAACGCGTTTCTGAGTGAGTTTCTGCTGTATTTCTGCGGTCTGGCTGCCGTTTTCATGGCGTCGGGCAATCCGGTTTTCCGGGCGGTTTCGGTTGCCGCCGTGATTGTCATGGCGCTGACCGGCGGGCTGGCTTCGGCGGCTTTTGCCAAAGCATCGGGAGGAACATTTCTCGGCTTGCCCCGGACTCCGGAAGCGGAAAACGCCACGGAGCGTCCGTGGTGCATGATTCTGCCGATTGGACTGCTGTTTGCCGGCAGTCTTGCGGCGGTGATGCTGGCGCCGTGGCTGCTTTCCTTCTCCATGTCCTTCCTGAATCGGATCTGTTTTCCCGACTGTGCGGAAACCGTGCAGCTGCTGGCTCCGTTTGATTCCCTGCTGAAACAGGTTGTACTGCTTTCGGGTTCGGTGCTGATGCTGTTTTCCCTTCTTATGCTGATCCGCTTCCGTCTGCTGCCGCGCGGACGCGAGAACCGCCGTACCGGAACCTGGGACTGCGGTTATGCCGCACCGGATTCCCGCATGGAATATACCGCGGATGCGTTTTCCCAGCCGCTGATGAATTTCTTCCGTTTTCTGCTGCGGACCGACCGGAAAATCCAGCGTCCGGAAGGGGAGTTTCCCGGCAAATCCTCGTATGAAGATGCCACGCCGGATCCGGGTCTTGCCGGTTTCTGGGAAGGTCTCTTCAACCGGATAGGACATCTGGCGGAACGGGTGCATTTTCTGCAGTCCGGTTATCTGCATCTGTATATATTGATTGCGACTGCAACACTGATTGCAATGCTGGTCTGGGGATTGATTCTCCCGTGGAGCGGCACACTGCTGATGGGAAGGTGATGGAAGAATGGATATGACTGCATTGAAATGGGGAGTCTGCTGGCTGGCGTCGCTGGTGCTGGCTCCGCTGCTGCCGGGACTCATCAACAAAACCAAGGCATTTTTTGCCGGACGGCATGGTGCATCGGTTTTTCAGCTGTATTTCGATTTGTGGAAACTGCTGAAAAAAGGCGGAGTATTCAGCAATGTGTCGGGCGGTGTGCTGGCGTTGGCACCGTGCGCTTCACTGGCGCTGCTGCTGGCGGCATCGCTGCTGCTGCCCTACGGACGTTTCTTTTCGCCGCTGATGTTTCCGGGCGATGTGATTGTTTTCTTTTATCTGCTGGGGACAGCGCGCATGATGACCGTTCTGGCGGCACTGGACACCGGTTCCAGTTTTGAGGGCATGGGCGCCAGCCGGGAAGTTCAATTTTCCGCCCTGGCGGAAGCCGCACTGTTCGGCGTCATCTGCTTTCTGTTTCTGGCAATGAATGCCGGGGAAGGGCTGCGCTTCTTCAACTTTGCCGCATCTGGTTCACATATCGTATCCCGTCTGTTGACCGCGGCGGCATTTTTTGTGGTCCTGCTGGCGGAGAACAGCCGGGTGCCGGTGGATGACCCGGAAACGCATCTGGAACTGACCATGATTCATGAAGCCATGATTCTGGATTATGCCGGACCGGATCTGGCGCTGATTCTGTACGGAGCGGCGCTGAAACTCTGGATGTTTGCCTCGTTTCTGGTGATGATCCTGATTCCGGTTTCTCTGCGGATTCCCAGCGGCGGGACGGAATGGAGTCTGACGCCGCTGGTATTTTTCATTGGAGTGCTGCTGACCGGTGTTCTGCTGGGTGCGCTGGAATCCAGCATGGCGCGTTACCGTTTTCTGAAAGTTCCGCAGCTGCTGATGGGCGGGCTGGGAATGGCTCTGCTGGGCGTGTTTTTCTGGATTTTCTTTGAGTGAGGAGGTTGGTTGAATCATGAATACGTGGATTGAAGCTCTTCTTGCGGTTTTTCTGCTGACGGGGCTGATGCTGGCGGCGTCGAGCCGTCTGCTGCATTGCATCCGGCTGATGGCAGTGCAGGGGATTCTGCTGGGCATACTGCCGCTGCTGACGGCATATCCGGATGCCATGAGCTGGAAGACACTGGCGGTAATGCTGGTGAATATCGGCATCAAAGGCGCCGCACTGCCGTATCTGCTGACTGTTGCCATGCGGAAAGCGAATGTGCGGCGGGAACTGGAACCGCTGATCGGCTATTCTTCTTCTCTGCTGATCGTGCTGGCTCTGCTGGGGCTGTCGTTCTGGGTCGGCACGAAACTGCAGCTGCAGGGGGAAGGGGTGCAGCTGGTCATGCCGATTGCTTTCTCAACGATGCTGACCGGACTGTTCATTGTCATGGCACGGCGCAAGGCAATCACACAGACCATCGGGTTCCTTACTTTTGAAAACGGCATTTCCCTGTTCGGGGCAGGGCTGATGCTGGAGTTCGGTCTGGTGGTGGAACTGGGAATTCTGCTGGACGTTTTTGCCCTGGTCTTCATCATGGGCATTGCGGTTCTGCGGATCAATCATGAGTTTGAACATATTGATGCCGACCGTCTGAATCATCTGAGCGACGGGGTGGAAATTCCTGCAGAACCTGCGGAAAAAGGAGTCTGAACATGCTGGAACTGATTCTGATCGGATTGCCGGTTCTGTTTGCCGGCGTGATTTATTTTCTGGGAAACCGTCCGAAACCGGTGCGGATTCTGCTTCTGACTCTGGGGGTGCTGCATTTTCTGTTGTTCATCCTGCTGGCGGCGGGGTACTCCTCCCCCGTTTTTCCGGAGTGGATTCAGGCGGATTCCCTGTCAACGGTTTTTGCGGGAGTAACGTCTTTCCTGTTTCTCTGTGTTTCCGTTCATGCGGTTTTCTGGCTGTCGGAAACGCGGATTTATGAGAAGCATGAAGGACGCGCCATGCGTGAAAATCTGTTCTGCTCCCTGCTGTGTCTGTTTCTGTCCACCATGACACTGGTGGTATTCTCCCGGAATTTCGGCTTGCTCTGGGTTGCCGTGGAGGCGACTACCCTGGCGAGTGCGCCGCTGATTATGTTTCACCGTTCGGCGGGTTCGCTGGAAGCCATGTGGAAATATCTGCTGATCTGTTCCGTCGGAATCGGGCTGGCTCTGTTCGGAACGTTCCTGCTCGGTGTTGCCGTCCGTTCAGCGGAACTGAATTCCGGTCTGTCATTTACCCGGCTGCCGGATTCAGGCGGCAGTCAGTTTCATGCGGAATGGTTTAAGGCGGCATTTCTTTTCTGTTTTGCCGGATACGGCTTGAAAATGGGTCTGGCGCCATTTCATACCTGGCTGCCGGATGCCCACAGCGAAGCTCCTTCGATGGTTTCGGTGCTGTTGTCCGGATCGCTGCTGAACTGTTCTTTTCTGGGAATTATCCGGGTGGCTTCGGCGGCTCCGGGTTCCCTGATTCCGTTCTGCAGTGAATATCTGATCGGATTCGGTCTGTTTTCTCTGCTGGTTGCGGCATTTTTCCTGATCCGACAGAGCGATTACAAACGGATGCTGGCTTATTCCAGTGTGGAACACATGGGTCTGCTGGCAATTTTCTGCGGACTGGAAATGACGGAGCTGTCGGCAATCGCGCAGCAGCATCTGGTCATGCATTCGGTCTGCAAAATGATTCTGTTCCTGACCGCCGGAAATCTGCTGCTGGCGCACGGCACGCGGCGGATTGACCTGGTGCGCGGAACTTTTGCCCGTATGCCGGTAACTTCAAGCGTATGGCTGGCGGGCATTCTGCTGATCTGCGGTGTGCCGCCGTCTCCGCTGTTCGTTACGGAAATGGCTCTGGTGCAGAATGCCGGACCGGTGCTGGGGGCAGTGATACTGGTTCTGCTGTTTGCCATTTTCTGCGGCATGACTTCCGCCGCCATGAAGATGACCATGGGACCCGGAGTTTCCGGCGAGCTTCATCCGGCGGAACGCGCCGCTGAACGGCTGTCGATCCTGCCGGCGGTGCTGATTGCGATTCCGATTATAGCCGGACTTTTACTGATCTGTCAAATAACGGGGGTGATCTGATGAACAATAATTCTGTTTTCATAACGCTGTCCAACGGCGGCTCGGTTCCGTTTGAATCGGTTCCGGCACTTCCGGAAGAAATGTTCCGGACGGAAGTTCTTCAGCAGGTGAAGGAAAACGGCTGCCGCGTTCTGGCATTTTTCGCCTTGCCGGATGAAAACGTGTTCCGGGTGATAGCTCTGCTGGGGAATCCGGTTTCACATGAACTGATGCTGACTTCCATGCGGGTTTCGGAACATTACCGCTCCCTGACTCCGGACTGGCCGGCGTTTCATCTGTTCGAACGGGAAATCCGGGAACAGACCGGCATCATTCCCGAAGGACATCCGCGTCTGCTGCCGGTTCGCCGGTATGAACAGACGGACACCGAAGACAAAACCTGTGTGGTTCCGTTTCAGCGCATGACAGGGGAAGCCGTGCATGAAGTGGCGGTCGGACCGATTCATGCCGGGGTTATTGAGCCGGGTCATTTCCGTTTCCAGTGCATGGGAGAGGATGTTTTCGCATTGGAAATTGCGCTGGGGTATCAGCACCGCGGTATTGAAAAACTGCTGGAAGGCGGACCGGACCGGCTGTCGCTTCACCGCATAGAAACGGCGGCGGGAGACACCACGGCGGCATCCGCATCTCTGTACTGCCGCCTGCTGGAGTCCTTGAGCGGCTGCACTGTTCCGGAATCGGTGCAGATGCTCCGCATGATCGCGCTGGAACTGGAACGCATAGCCAACCATGTCGGCGACCTGGGGGCTTTGGCGGGCGACGTGGCATTTCTGCCGACTTCGTCTTTCTGCGGACGTATCCGCGGTGAGTATCTGAATATGACTGCGGAACTGTGCGGCAATCGTTTCGGACGCGGTCTGATCCAGCCGGGAACTTGCCGGTATCCTCTGGAAAAAACGCGCGCGGAAAAAATTCTGAACTGGATCAACCGGGTTTATCCGGAATTGCGCCATGCTCTGAAATTGATGTTCGATTCGCCCACAGTGCTGGACCGTCTGGAAAATACCGGCGCAGTGAGCAAAGAAACAGCTGTACGGATCGGTCTGGTGGGACCAGCGGCGCGCGCCAGCGGCTTGAAACTGGACGCCCGGCGTGATTTTCCGGAAAACGGTGCGGTACAGCCGCCCCCTTTGGTTCTGCCGGACGATACGGGCGATGTAATGGCGCGTGCGCGGATTCGCCGGCGGGAACTGGCGGCGTCTCATGCCTGGCTGCTGAGTGCGCTTCAATCGGTTGATTCCGATCTGACGATGCCGGAAGCGGTGCCGCTGACATTACAGCCGGGACGCATTGCGGCTGCCGTGGAGGAAGCATGGCGCGGGGAACTGTGTCATGTGGCGGTTACGGATCAGCGCGGCTGTTTCCGCAAATACAAAATTGTCGACCCATCCTTCCACAACTGGTTCGGTCTGGCGCTGGCTCTCCGGGGCGAGCAGATTTCCAATTTTCCGATTTGCAACAAAAGTTTCAATCTGTCCTATTGCGGACATGATCTGTAAGGAGGTTCCGTCATGCTGAAAGCGTTGAGTGCCAGATTGTTTCAGGGATACCGCACGGGAAAGTTTCCCGATGCTCCGCCGTCGCTGCCGGATCGTTTCGCCGGACGGCCGGAAATACAGCCGGAAAAATGCAATGGCTGCGGACTGTGCCGGGAAAACTGTCCGGTGGGTGCCGTACAGCTGAAAGACGGGCATCCGGTGATTGATACCGGACGCTGCATTTTCTGCCGGGACTGCGAACGGAGCTGTTCCGCCGGAGCTGTGCGGCTGGGCAGGGAATACCGGATGGCGGCAATGACCCGTGAACGGCTGCTGGCGGATGGTCAGCTGTATGAACCGGAACGTCCGACAGACCGTGAATTTCTGAAATTCTGTGGAAAATCTCTGAAAATACGCCAGATTTCTGCGGGCGGCTGTGCTGCCTGCGAACTGGATTTCAATGTACTGGGAACCCTGGCATGGGATATGGGGCGTTTCGGCATTCAGGTAGTGGCGTCGCCGCGTCATGCGGACTGCATTCTGGTAACGGGTCCTGTCAGCCGGAATATGCTGCTGGCTCTGAAGAAAGGATATGATGCGGCACCGCGTCCGGTATGGGTTATCGCTTCCGGCGCATGTGCCATCTCCGGCGGGATTTATGCCGATTCTCCGGAATGTTCCGGCGGAGTGGAGGAAATACTGAAACCCGACTTGTATGTGCCGGGGTGTCCGCCGCACCCGACCACGCTGCTGGAAGGAATTCTGCGTCTGATGAACCGCAAATGAATCCGGCGACATATTGCCATAAAAAAGCACGGGTGCTTTGATAGACAAACAGCCTCCGTGCTTTTTTATGAACAGAACGGTTTGAGTTATTCCGGTATAACTTTATATTCTCCAATGACTTCCGGCTTATAGACCATGCTGTCCGCTTCCGAGATTTTCCGGATGACCCGGCAGGGAGTTCCGGCGGCAAAAGAGTTGTCCGGAATATCGCGGGTAACTACGCTGCCTGCGCCAATCACGCAATTATTTCCGATGGTTACTCCGGGACAAACCACCACATTGGCGCCAAACCAGCAGTCATTGCCAATGGTTACCGGCTTGGCATAGCAGAGATGTTTTGGATTTCCAGCCGCATCCAGCATAACCCGGCGCTCGCCCGGCAGCATCGGATGCACCGGCGTTACGATGGTCATGTTCGGACCGAAGTTGTTATCGCTGCCGATGACAACCTGGGCATCATCCTGAATGGTCAGATTGTAATTGAAGAAGTTGCGCTTTCCGATACGGGTATGTTTTCCGTAATGAAAAAACACCGGACCCTGCATGAACGAACCTTCACCGAATTCCGCCAGAATCAGCTTCGCCAGCTGGGCGCGGACTTCCGTTTCGTCCTCGAACGTCTGACTGTATTCCGCGCTCAATTTGTGTGAACGCATTTTAATGGCTTTGAGTTCCGGGTTGCCGGGACAGAACAACTCGCCGCGGAAGATTTTTTCTTCTTCCGGGCAAGTCGCCGCAATCATTGGATTCTGCTGTTTTTCATTGTCCATAATATCAGCTCCGAACCGGAATCAGCGGCAGGCGTTGATGGCTTCTTTGAGTTTGCGGGCTTCCGCGCCGGCTTTCTGCGCAAAATCTTCTTCCGATGAAGCGTAGATGATGCCGCGGGAAGAATTGATGACCAGACCCGTTTTTTCTGCGGTCAGTCCGTATTTCAGCACACCCTGCAAGTCGCCGCCCTGCGCCCCGATGCCGGGAACCAGCAGCGGAGTATTGCCGACGATTTTACGGATTTCGCCCAGTTCAGCCGGAGCAGTTGCTCCCGCCACCAGCATGGTGTTGCCATTGTAGTTCCACGGACCGGCGATCAGCGCCGCCACATGTTTGTAGAGAGGCGTACCGTCCGCCAGTGCGAGTTCCTGAATTTCCTTCGCTCCGGCGTTGGATGTGCGGCAAAGGATCACAACACCGCGGTCGGCATAATCCAGGAACGGTTTGAGGGCATCCATGCCCATGTACGGATTGACAGTTACGGCATCCGCGCAGTAACGTTCGAACGCCTCTTTCGCATACATTTTGCTGGTGTTGCCGATATCGCCGCGTTTGGCATCCAGAATGACCGGAATTTCAGGACATTCCGAGCGCAGGTATGCCAGCGTCATCGCCAGGTCCTCTTCGGCATACTGACCTTCATAGCACGCCATCTGCGGTTTGTAGCAGCAGACATCATCGCGGGTGGCGTCGATGATCGCCTTGTTGAATTCAAAAATCGGATTCTTGATCTGGCGGACACATGCCGGCAGTTTTGACAGATCGGGGTCAAGTCCCACGCAGACCAGTGAATTGTTTTTTGCCCAGATGCGGTTCAGTTTTTCGATGAATTTCATAATGAATATCTCCTTGGATTTATTTGCATTTCACAGTGGGTTCCGGCAGCAGCGGTTTTTCGGAAAATTCAATGTACTCCAGATAAGCGACAGATGAACTGCCGGTATACTGGGAATTGGCGGACAGTGACAGCGCAATATCTTTGGAAGGAACTTTTCCGTTGAAATATTTATAGAGAATGTCGTAAATATTGCATTCATCCACATACCATTTGTTCAGACCGTCTGACTCGTTCCGGACACAGATCCAGTGAACCTGAAGTGCGCCCATGGCATATTTGACCTTGCCGGTTGTCTCTTTCGGCGTCCGGGTTTCCCAGCGGAACGCCACACTTTCCTGCGAAAACGTGCTGCCGGTTCCGATGTAAATCCCGATTGCCTGATCATCTCTCGCGGGAACTGTGCCGTCTGCATTCCGGGGCAGGGCGGCAACACGCCATTTCCAGCGCATCCATCTGTATTTGGAAAGATCGATCCGGGCGATGTCATGCAGCAGCGTTCCGGTTCCTTTATCGGACGCAAGACGCAGCACACGGGTTCCATCCAGATTGACAATATCGAATTTTGCCGCGCGGGTTCCGAATTTTCCTTTGTAAGTCCAGCCGGTAACCGCTCTGCCTTCCTGCTTTGCCTGTGAAAAGTCGATTCTGTGTTCCGTGGTTTCCGCTTCCGCCAGGACGGTACATGAAAGCAAACTCAGGAAAAGGACAGCAACGGAGAATAAATAACGCATAGATTGGGTACCTTTCATTTCTTGGGTCGGTTTTGTTTTTTGTAGTAATCGTACCGCGCCAGAATGTCATTGACATAACTGCGGGTGGAGGGAATGGTAATCCTGTCCAGAACAGGTGTCTGGACATCCGCCGGTTTCCAGTCCGCGGTGCGTCTGGCGCCGGCATTGTATTCACATAAAGCCAGCGCGGCGGCATCTTTGTACCGGCTGTACCGCCGGAGAGCCCGCGCCAGATACCATGACCCAATATCAATATTCAATTCAGGATCGTACAGCGCACCGCGGGCAGGGACCTTGCAGCGGTGCGCCTTTGCCCAGTCAACAGCGGCGAAATCCGGCATGATCTGCATCAGCCCGATTTCCCCTTTCAGTCCGCGTGCGCTGCGGTCGAACCGGCTTTCGCGCCAGATAACCGCCTTGACCAGGGCAGGGTCGATGCGGTTGCGGATTGCCGCCTTCCGGATAATTCCGTCATACCGCGACGAACGGGTGAAATAATCATACGCGAATTCGCCTGTCCGCCACAGGAAAAAAGAGGCAGCAGCGGCAAATACGAAAATCAGCAGCAGAAGCGGAAAATGAGTTTTCCTACCGCTTCGTCTGGTTCCTCTGCTGATACTGTACTTCATGCGCTGCCCCCTTTATCCTTATATATAGCGGAACTCCTCAGTTTTTGGCAGTTTCCTGCGCCGCCAAACCAGCTTCACGGATTTTGACCGCTTCCGCGTGAAGACGTTTGAACGTTTCCTCGAATTTGAGTTCCGGTTCCAGCGGAATAATGCGCAGTTCGCGCAACTGTTTGAGATCCGCTTCATGCGGCGCATTCATCATCAGGTCCTGCGCCTGCTGGTTGAACGGGAAGGCAATGACTTCACGGATATTCGGCTCATCCGCCAGCAGCATGACAATGCGGTCCACGCCCGGAGCAATGCCGCCGTGCGGAGGCGCGCCCAGCTTGAACGCCTGAATCATGCCGCCGAAACGTTCATCCACCGTTTCCTTCTTGTAGCCGGCGATTTCGAACGCCTTGTACATGATATCCGGACGATGATTGCGGATTGCGCCGCTCGACAGTTCAATGCCGTTGCAGACAATATCATACTGATAAGCAAGAATATCCAGCGGATTCTTGGTTTCCAGCGCTTCCATACCGCCCTGTGGCATGGAGAATGGGTTGTGGCTGAAGATAATCTTGTTGGTTTCTTCATCCAGCTCGAACATCGGGAAATCCACAATCCAGCAGAATTTGAACACATTCGGATCAATCAGATTCAAGCGGTTGCCCAGTTCGGTACGAACCTGTCCGGCAATATCCACCACTTTGGATTCCTTGTCTGCCAGGAAGAACATGACGTCGCCGGTCTTGACGCCCGCGCGTTTGCGGAGTTCATCCAGTTCTTCGCGCTTCATGAATTTCACGATCGGGCTCTTTTCACCGTCTTCATTGAAGATGATGTATGCCATGCCTTTGGCGCCGACACTCTGGGCGAAAGCAATCATGTCATCGTAGAATTTACGGGGCTGGTTCGGACCGATACCCGGCACTTTGATGGAACGCACCACGCCGCCGTTTTTCACGACCTGCGCAAACGCATTGAATCCGCTGTTGGCGAAAACGTCCGAAACATCAATGATTTCCAGCGGGTTGCGGAGATCCGGCTTGTCCGAACCGTATTTGAACATCGCTTCCCGATACGGAATGCGTACAAACGGTTCGACTTTCTTCTTGCTGAATTTGGTGAAGATATGAGTAATGACTTTTTCCAGAATGGCAAAGATGTCATCCTGCGTAACAAAACTCATTTCAATATCCAGCTGATAAAATTCACCGGGGGAACGGTCCGCACGGGCGTCTTCGTCACGGAAGCACGGCGCAATCTGGAAGTAACGGTCGAATCCCGCCACCATGAGCAGCTGTTTGAACTGCTGGGGCGCCTGGGGCAGGGCGTAGAACTGTCCCGGATGCACCCGGCTGGGAACCAGATAATCGCGCGCGCCTTCCGGCGAGCTGCTGGTCAGAATCGGAGTCTGATATTCCATGAACCCGAGTTCAATCATCTGTTTGCGCATTTCCGCAATGACATTGGAGCGGAGCATGATGTTTTCATGCAGCTTGTCGCGGCGGAGGTCCAGAAAACGGTATTTGAGACGCAGCGCTTCCGGGGACTGTTCATCCTTGGCAATCTGGAACGGCAGAACATCCGCTTCGCCGAGGATTTCCATATCTTCCGCGACCAGTTCAATTTCGCCGGTGGCAAGTTTGGGGTTGACCGTTTCGGCAGAACGCGCCACTACGGTACCCGTGAAGCAGACCACGGTTTCGACACGCCAGCGTTCGAGTTCCTGATAGAAATGCATTTTGGGATCAATGATAACCTGGGTTTTCCCGTAATGGTCGCGCAGGTCGATGAAGATAACGCCGCCATGGTCGCGGACACTGTGAATCCATCCGGAAAGCCGGACTTTTTTGCCGACGTCTTCTTTTCTAAGAGCATCGCACGTGTGTGTTCTGTAAGGATGCATGAAACAACTCACTCCTGATATGTTATGGTTAAAAACGTATTCTCCGTAATTTGGGAGTCAATATAGCACGACTTGGTGAATTTTTCCCGTTGAAATCGAGATTTTTAAAGGTTA
>ERZ1034992.308-NODE-308-length-28958-cov-16.228385_pt1 | contig 28958 bp, 55 predicted proteins | sample MGYA00520695_ERZ1034992 | MGnify/ENA primary metagenome ERZ1034992 (study PRJEB33766, sample SAMN09781778) | gut metagenome | biome: gut microbiome | host: Homo sapiens | place: Madagascar | study: EMG produced TPA metagenomics assembly of the PRJNA485056 data...
CATAAGTATATATCCTCGACAACAAAGATTAAAAATTGTTACAAGGTCTTTCTTGGTCAATTTGTCGAAATCAAGCCTGCGACTGTTAGTACAAACATACACATTTCCGCACTTGTACAAGAAACCACACTCTCTGTCCGAGCCTATCCAGTTAAATCCAGGTAGGCTATCCAATTCAATTTCAGGCTTAACTTTTAATATCGGAAAATCATCTTTTTTAACGTTCATAATGTTAAGTAATCCTCCATTCACTGTTGAAAATTCTGTCTCAGAAGCTCTGTCAACCAAGTCTGTTTTACCTTAACACGGCTAATTGAGGTAGCTTTTTTAATCGCGGATATTTGTCCGCAAAGTACGCAATATTTACGCGCTCTGGTAATCGCAGTATAGATCCACTCTTTGCTAAGTAATGTATAAGCACTCATATCGATACCGACAATTACATTTGGTGCTTGCGAGCCTTGCGCCGAATGCGCCGTAAGAACATAACCAAGTTCAATTGAGTCGGTGTACTCACTTTTTACAAAAACTTCGCCCTGCTGCAAAAAGTCAATTACAATGCCGCCAATCATTACTTTCGTAACATACCCTACATTACCATTAAAGATTGCGACCTTCTCTGCATATCTATCGTCATCTATACTAATGAAGTCTTTGGGTACTGTAAACTTCTCGGTGTCGTAACGATTTTTACGATTTACTACTTTGTCCCCGACCTTAATATCATAAACGCCATCGGGCTTTCTAATATTGATATGAGGAATTTCGTATGAACCATTTACGATTGATTGTATTTCTTTATTCAAATTCAAACAAGATATTGAGCCACGTGTTCTCATTGGCACCACACCAAGAATATCTTTGAACGAAATACCTCTACCCAAAAGCTCTTTGTACTCATGCATAAACGCATTAAATGACTCTTCACTTTCGTGATATGTTACGATCTTTAAGTCTTGTAATTCGCCACGAACTTCATTTATGGCTGAATTGCCAATGATTTGTTTCCCGTCTGCAACTTTTAAGCTTTCTGTTATAATGGCAGATCGTTGCGCTTGGCGATGAATTTTTGTGAGTTTGTAACAAGGAACAACGTGTGAGTCAACGCAATCTTTAAGCAGGTTTGCATAACCAATTGCTTCAAGCTGTTGGCTATCCCCCAGCATAATAAGTTTTGCGCCGCTTGGAATGGCCTGTATCAAGTCATAGAACAACTCCGCTCCGACCATCGACAATTCGTCCAAAATGATTACACGTTCGAGCAACGGATTGTCACGATTGCATGAGAACCCGTGTGTTTCAGGATCGAAACCTAAAAGCCTATGAATGGTTTTGCCCTCGACGTTTGTAACCTCGGAAAGATTAGATGCTGCTTTCCCTGCCAAACTACACTGCCCGAACGGAATACCTTTGCTGCGAAGCAACTTTGCAACGGGCAACATTATACTAGTTTTGCCGCACCCTGATGAACCTGTAACAATTGTAACGCCGTTTGTAAGACATCCAACAATCGCTTTGCGTTGCTCGTCAGTATACTCCCAACCTTGACTTGTTTCCGATTCGCCGATTGCCCAATCCATCTCTTCTTCTGTGAAAGAAACAAACGGCTTGGCGGTCTGCAAACGATATAGGTCTTTTGCAATACTGTTTTCAAGATTACGCAGATACATCAAACCAATACGGCGCGTCTCTTTTTCATAATATAGCCAAGGGCGAATTTTAGGATTATTTTCTTTGTTCGTCCAGGTTTGCAACCACATCTGAAGAAGCTTTAAATTCACATCTCCGATATTGTCTTTGATTGCCTGTACTAACACATCAAGAGTAATCCAAGAATGCCCATTTGATTCGGCTTGGGTCTGAAGGAAGTATTTGATGTAAGCCTGTACTCGAAATTCTCCGAGAGGGTTATATCCCGAAGCAAGCGCAAGCGCATCGCATTTAATCCAACCGTAACCGTCTTCTTCCATAAGCACATACGGATTCTCTTCGAGCGTTTTAACTAGTGCTTCGGTAGAACCAAACTTTTCTTTGAGGCGGCTTATTGCTTTTTGCGTAAGTCCATATTTGCCGTGCAAAACTACGAAGTCTTTGTAGTAAGCTTTGTTTTGCTCGTAGGTCTCTAAAATATGGGTCGCCGTAATGGGACCAATTCCCTTAATCGTTTTTAGCTGTTCTTTACAATCTGGTGAATCCAATACCTTTTTAAGATTAGTCGGGAAGGCCTCCCTTAACAAGGTTGCCGCTCTCTCAGTGAATATCGCATCACAAAAGGTCTGGAATTCCGCCTCATCGCTTATTTCGGCCACCCTATCCATTGTAATAAGATTGAATTGATAGCCATATCGTTGGTCTACAACGAGTTTGGCTTTAAAGATATATTGTGAATAAGGAGAGATACCTGGAACTTTTCCTTTGAATACTACGCCACTATAAGGCGGTACCCAACCACTTGTAATTTGATAGGGTAAATCATTTGCTGTCGTACTCTCTAAGTTCGAAATGCTTTCGATAGTCGCTTTGAAAATAGCAAATTGTCCGACTTCCACATCTTCCCAAGGATCTTTTGGAAAAGTAAGACTCGCGGGTGTAAGAACCCCTTTGACGATCATACCTTCGTATTTATCATTTACCATAACCCCTCCTAACATCGATTTTAAGGTCTGTAACTCTTAATATATTCCAGTATAGCAGAATTTAATAAGCCTGTCAAGTAAATTAACAGGCTTTCTTTAAAATTCTTCTTTTATTAGTTTAATGGTGCTTGAAATAGAAATGTTTGCCATTGAAAAAGCCATGACTTACATAACCCCAACCACTCATATAGTTATATACGTTTTCACGATATTCTTTAAAATCGGGGCTCCAATCATCGCTCATTTCGGGCCATTCGGTTTCAACCATTATACCATAATTCCAATCATCAAGATCGAAGTCGGCATCCCACAGCTCTTGCAGTGATTTTGCGCCCGACAATTCAAGTAAATCTTTGTTGCTCTCGAAAAATATAACTTTTTCCATCATGTTCTCCTTTTAGCCAATTATATTATAATAACGCTCAATAATCTCCAAAAGTTCATCGGGAACCTTCTCTCCGTTCTTTTCATATTCTTTAGCAAGAGCCTCATACTCTTCCAAACGGGATTTGTAATCGGTATTACCGTCAATGATGTTGTTGTTGTCACGTTCATTTCCACCAGCGCCATCACCCTTCTCGTCATTTTTACCAGGGTTCGATTCACCATCGTTATCTCCTGGCTTTCCCTCATTGTCGGGATTACCAATACCAGGAGCATCGGCTTCTTGACCATTCTCACCCATATCATCGGTGGGATCGCCAGGCTCTCCTTTGCCGTCGCTGATACGTGAAAAATAACCATAAACAGTAATAACAATGTTGCCATCGCTATCTTTGGTGATTTCCCAACCGTTATCTATGTCGATTACCACTTGAACAGATTTGTCATCCTCATCCTCGATGGTAAAAGCACCGTCAAACAAATTCTCGTCAAACACTAATGGCATTTCTTCTCGGTACGGTTCTTGAGAACCGTCGCTCCATTGTGCAAATACCCAATCGGGGTCTGCAAGCGCGAATACAGGTTCGGGACTTTCGCCAAAAGCAACTAATTGTTCATCTGCGCCTTCAATGATGCCGCCTACGTAATCGTCTCCGCCAAAGATTACATCGCCATAAACCTCTGCAACATAGCGAATAGTATAATATCGTTCTGGATTTATGATATCTTTAATAATGTCCGATGGCGTTGGTATTATTTCTTTGTTGGTCAACGTTGTGACTGTTGCTGCCGAACCAGTTGCAAACACCGATATTAACAGCAAGACAATAAGGACGCGAGAAAGCACGATCTTGACGTTTTTCGGGTCGATTTTTGCCAAAGCTTGTTTGGCGTCCTCACGTTGACGCATTGCAATGTACGACTCGTCGTTTTGTAATTCGTTCATTGTGAGCAAACGTTCTTCCAGTCCCAAGGAGTCCAAACGTTTGGCGATTGCCTTTGTGTCGGGACGGAAAAACAAAAAGTATAACGACGGGACAAGCGCGGCGAATACGCCTACGCTGATGCCTGCCGACAGCCAGTATCTTTTGATACCGACAAACCAGAATGCCAAGAGGATGACCGTTTCCACAAACAATGCGATAGTCAATGCAAGAAAGAAGGATTTAATTAATCCTTCTGCTTTAATCTTTTTGTAATACTTACTAAATATTGAATTTTTCATAATAGTCACCTCAACGCGTAATTGGTGATATGGCAGAGGATTGAAGTGACGCTCTCCATGCGGTTTATCGCCGCACACATCGTTTTCAAGACGAGTCCAAAGGCTGCTTTGGTTAATCCTCTATATAAAACAATAGGTGTTTTACCCGTAAAGAGGTTGCCCTCTCTCTTAAACTAAGCCCCGCTTTTACACGAGGCTGGGGGAGTTGAACCCACCGTCTCCTATTGGGTGGCAGGGGCAGCTCGAGTTGAACGAACATTAACGCAGTCAAAGTGCGCTGTCCTACCATTGAACGATACCCCTACGGAGCCAATCAATTTAACGTCGGATTGGCACGACAGTTTAATGATTTCGTTACATTTAATGAGCCTTAAACGGATTGGCTCGCTTCATTCCGTTGGCACTTCAGGTAGCCCACACCACCATTAAACTGATGCTTGAGGACTCGAACCTCAAATCCATGGTAGCTTGCCATGCGTTTTCTCCAATTAAACTATCGCATCATAAACATAGGAGAGCTGAGGAGCCCAGAGACTTGGGCGCTGACAGTATGTTATGGAACCGCGAGATTACCTTATATGTAAACATGCCCCTTTATCCATATAAGTTTACGTTCTTCCCTCTCCCTATAGAACAAGTTTATACTAACCAGAGTACTTGTCTTGAAGGCTTGCTAGCAGCCTAACTCCGCTTTCTCTTCGTCTTCCCCGCCGCATGAAAGTATGTGCAGCATTGAATTTTAGACGAATGACATATCCGCCCAATCGGCAAAACCGATTCACCAAGGATTTCAAACCGTGATGATGTAGGTGGACCAGATTAAGTCGAGCACATTAGCTCACTTAACCAGCCCAAAATTTCAAGTGCTATTCTAAACCGCTAAACTAAGCGCCCGTGAGGGCCCTACCCGATTCGAACAGGTGTCTTCACTCAATATATTGCTTGGGGTTGGATTTGAACCAACAATGTTGCCTTAACTTTTCAGCAGACTCGAACTGCATGAGGAGCTACCTCGCTGTGCCAATTTCAGCTTACCCAAGCACAAATCTTTGCCTTTGACGATGTATTAGTGACAGCAGGTTTACAACGAAACTCGGATAAATGTTTCGACTCGTCTCTTACTCATTGTGTATGAGTAGTTTGCATTGGCAAATTTACTTTTATAATGGTGGGGGCGGAGGAAGTCGAATCCTCACTGAACAGGGTTTAAACCTGATGCCTCTGCCTATTGGGCTACGCCCTCATAAATTATCTTTTTAAGTGTTGTATATTATATTTTTCAATCAAATTATATGCGGTGGAATAATTTCCGCCTGCGGCAGCCAACCCCAATGATAACAATGCTTTGCGAATATTCTTATTATTTTGTAAAGCTTTAACAAATTGTTCTTCTGAAATTTGTCCATCAATTCTCGAAGTGTTTTTACCACGCCAATGTTTTGTAACAGAATGACAATTTGGACAAAGTAATTGCAAATTATCCATTTCGTTATTTAGGTGATCACCATCAATATGATGAACTTCCAATTGGATTGGTCTTCCAAGCCATTCAGCATTATGGCAACATTCACATTTATGCCCTCTCAAAGCTACAAGCGCCCCAAGTGCCTGTGAACTTTTGATCGCATTATTTCTCTTAAAACGAGAGTAGTCGAAGGAATTTTTGCTCCATCCTTGTCCAAGAAAATGACTTGTATCAAATTCGTAATACGCCATCATTTCTTTTACAGCAAGAATACTGCTCCCACCAATATCTGAATAGCCAATAGCTCGTGCTACATCTCTTAAGGTTACACTATCATTTACTATTTTTTCAAGCTCTTCTTTTGAAAATTTTCTCCATTTTTGTGACATAAATACACTCCGATAACATTGGACACGTCTGATAGTTAAAGTAGGATTCAAACCTACATAAAGTGTCTGCCATTACCTTGACATATCACCTCTTGGTTGTTGGCATAATAGGTAATTTCTTCAGCCTTGACCTTAGCGTTCTCTCAATTGAACTATTTAACTATCAGTATGTCCTGCCACTCTTATTATGTCAAATAGCACCAAGTGGCCAGATACTATCCCAAGTACACCCCAAATGCGATAAGGCTGCGCAAACCCTAATGCGATAGTCGTGTACCCAAAACTACCGCCGCACACTATTGTTCTATATTTAAGTTAGCCGCTAACAATAGTAAAATACGAACTAACCGATTACCGTCACTAGATTCGACAGGCACCTCAACGGCACTTGAGTGTGTTTCCTGCCTACGCTGCTCTAATCATTAATTACTCAAAGAACATTCTGCAGCACGAACCTTTGAGTTATTTGGCTGTTCATCAAACTCCATTTAACCACAGCTGCTTTTCAAAAACATTTGAACTATCTTTTAATCCAACCCAAGATAGGAGGTTCGGTCGTCACCGATTAGGCTTCGTGGCACCAAATTTTAATGTTTGAGGGAATAGGCTATCACCCTCGTTGCTCCTTCTGCCATAGATCGAGCTTTGGATGGAACTATTGTCCAACAGTCAACCCTAAATGGGTTTCATCGATGTCGGCTTTACCCGACCTGTGTGGTGTAGGGTAAAATCAACCACGCCCTCCAACATTTACCCAAGCAGGAGTTTTTATAGCCCTTTCGCTAGTGCCAGCATATCTTAATTGGGCGATATGCAACCTTTATTTAGGCTTGGACCCTCACCATTTAACCACACGTTTCATGACTCTAAATCTAAAGATTGAATGAGTAATGTAGCACCTAATTCATTTTACATATACATTATAATATACTCTTTTAGATTTGTCAAGCATTTAATGCCTATTTTTTGAAAAATTTTGAAATAAATTCTCTAATTTCTGCCGCAATTTGATAAATCGACTTTCCGCTTCCAACTATGTAAGCAAATATGGACATACTAATTAATGTATCAATCATACATAACGTAGCAAGTACAGACATTTCTACTCCTCCTCAGATTGTACATTTAATATATCATATAATAATAGATTTGTCAAGCGTTTGAAAGCGATTTTCAAATAAAATTACAGATTTATTTTCTCTTACCGTTATGAGTGTAGTTTTTATTTACGGTGATTTCTTTGCTATGTGGGGCACAGGTCAAACGAGTGTATTCCATCATCAACTGAAGAGCTTCGCCGCAATTATCGGTCGAACAACCATAATCACTCCATGGCTGCACTTCTCCTGATTTCACTCGCCGATTATTGGAATTTTTGCAAAAATCACATTTAGTCAATGCCATTATGATCTTCTCCTTTATGCTCGCTTTGCAGCCACTTCTCAAACTTCTCTCTACAAGTCCATCCCCCACAAGAAGTAGCAACGGGGCATTTTTCGCAACCAATCCATTCAGATAGGTATTTTGCGAGCCGTTCATTTGATAGTTTATCTATCCATTCTCTGTTTGTCATTTCATGTCCTCTGTCAAATCAATAACATCAACCTCTCTGACATATCCTTTGCCGTGCCAACTGCTGTAAAAGCCATTTAGCGTCATTGCGTATTCTTCTGCTTGTGCTTTGCTCTTCGCTTTTACTATACATAATCTTGGACTACGATGGCTACCGCCCAAATCCCAGTTATCATCATGTCCATATATTTCAAAATACATTCGAATCATCCTCCAAATCTCCACTCATTTCTCGGCATTCTCTTGCACGATATACTGAATCGTAATATCGATTTAAGAGTTTGCCAAAAATAAGACAATAAGGCAATCCGTCTTTGTTTGTTGTGCAGAATTGACAATCATAACAATAATACCCATCATCCGATATTTCAACTTCTACTGTTATGGTTTTCATTTCTCACCTCGCTGCCGTAATTAAAAAGCAAATCGACGTCGCCAAAAAACATAGCGAGAAAAGCAAGTTTCCTTTGCCTTTTTTTATAACGCCGTAAATATCGCAGATTACTACAATCGCCGATACGACGATCGAAACTATTGCAAATGCTTTCATTTATTTTAGCCCTCCTTATATTCTTGTTTAAGCCACTGTGCCGTTCCGTCAATACAGCGAGCTTCATCAAACGATATGATGCCGCTAAAGTTATAGCATATTCCCCTTTCGGGATTGTATGAACACATTCCGCAGCCAATCTCATAATTCCATTTTGCGAACTCTTCGTCGGTCAGCGTTTCAAGCCATTGTCTATTTGTCATTGCTATCCTCCAACTCTTCTACATATATCCAACCTTGCGGCGGACGGGTTACTGCGCTATTACAAATATCGTAAGACGAACCGTTTGCCTTAAATCTTTTACACGTAAAACAAAGACCGTCATAACTACAAGGACGACTAAACTCGCTCAACTCTTTCGGCTTATCGTAAATCTTCAAGTCTGTGATGTGCAAGCCGTAAAGGGGTTTGCCTTTGCCGTAGTCTACAAATTGTTCTGCCGTCAACGCAGTTTCATTAAACTCTTTTTCTGATATTTCATATCCAAATTCATAGTTACGGGGATATTTACTAATTTTATCACAGATAAACTCGCCGATTACTTTGCTGTTATATAAATTTTTTGAAATTTGAGTATGACTAATTGCAATATCCCCAAACCTAATTTTTTGAATAAACGGCCTTCCTTTCGTACAAAAAATGTATCCCTTAAACGGTGTTTGCAACTTCGGCATTTTCTTGCAAACAATGATTGTCTTTTTGCCACTTACAATATTCTCACAGTCACGCGGCTTTTGCGCTATTAAGATTCCTTTCATTTTTCCAACTCCTCTAATTGGTCAGCATTTTTTTTGCATTGCTCTTCAACGTAGTCAACATCTCTTACGGGATAATCGGACAGATAGAAAAAGTCCTTTTCAAACATTTCTTTTGTAGCTTCGTCAATCAGTCCATACTCATACGCCAATTTAGTGTCCAGGCCGTCATCACAATGTCCGCAATCAAAACCAATATAAAATGCTTCTTTCGGTTCATACGCTTCTGGTAATGCACCACCAAACGTTAATCCGCAATGGCATTCAATGTCGAAATCATCGTAATGACAGTGCAAAGACGTGGACACGTAACCGCAACGAAAACCCATACGATTAAACACACAGATACAATCGTGTCCCTTGTATTGAAATCGTTTTTCTACTACTGCAAATTTACGTTCCTTTTTCATTCCTCTACCTCTATAAGTATTTCTAAGGAGTCCTCTTCATCGATATTGCAACGCCAATCTGCCACCTTCTCATCACCATGAACCGCAATAAAACTACTCGTAACGATCATAGCATTATTTTCTTGATTTTCAAATATTGTAATTTCTTTGGTATTACGATTGTAATACTGGATTATGTGAAAATAGACATTAAAACGATCTAATAATTCTTTTACTTTCATTGTTCTACCTCCTCGTCGCCATGCTTTCGTAAGTATTCTAATAATGTCGGCTCGCAATTAAAACCACATTCTTGATAACACGGACAGCAATTTCTGCAATCTTCATTTTGCATAAATTCTCGCATAGCAATTGTTATATTCTCGTCACTTGCGTTTTCTTCTAGTTTTAGTTGGTTGTGATATAATATTCTATCGCATATATACCTTAATTGTTCTCTTTTTGTCATTTTTCCAACTTCTCCAATGCCTTTTCGGCGGCTTTTTTGGTTGTGAAAACATCGTTACCGTTAAATAGCAATCCACTATCCGTAAGAATTGTTATATTATTGTTGAATATTTCTACTTTACAAACGGTTTCACTTTCAACACTTTTTTCTGTACCAACAGGTGAATGATATATCCACCAAAATTCTTGTCCTGTTCTATATGACAGAAACACCAATGTGCCGTTTTCGATTGCGTTTTCAAGCTCTTCAAGACGAGCATATAATTCATCTACATCGCAATTATCTTGTTCGTCGTAATAACAGCTGTCTTCTTCAGTTAATCGCTTATAGTCTTTATTCATCATCTTCTTCCTCCTCCTCCTGTTCTATTTCCACCCCATACTGTGTTGCGAGTTCGTCCAAATCCATCCCTTCCCAACAATCATAAAGCCAGTTTTTTCTTGCTCGATTGTATATCTCTTGAAGTATTTTTCTTGCAGTCTCTTTCTCGATTTCATCAGCTCCAATGTATTCGGTCAATCCGCTCTCTATAAGTTGATCTTCCAAGTCACGTTTGGCTCTATATAAATTATCATTATCATATTGCAAAGCTTCAATTTTCGTTTCGAGTTCGCGTAATGTTTTTATATAATCTTCTTCGTGAGCAATAAGCATTTTGTTAATTTCTTTTTGGCGTTTAATTTCAGTCATAAAAGCTTCAATCTTACTCATTGTGTTTTCCTCTCTACGCTATCATATAGTTTGTCAAACACTCCCAAACTCTTTGTTTTTTCAACCAACATGTTCCATACATCAACAGAGACACCTGGAAGTGCCGCTGTGGCCAATGAGGCAACTTGTTCAAACAAATTCTTTATAAATCCTTTATGCATCTCTGATTCTTTTATCAGTTGCACAATCTCATCTTTTAGAATTTTAATTATTTCAGCTTGATTTTCGCAAACTGTTTTAAGCACTCTAACAGACTCTACAAGTTCTTTATAGCCATAATTGATATCATTTGCAGCCGTAGCCTCAGTGTATTCTTTATCTATCATAATTACTTCTCCTTTGCTTTTAAATATTCTTCAAACGCGGCGTCAAGCTCGTTATCAATGATTTCCATATCTAAAGTTCCATCATAGCCACACTGTTCAAGAGAGTCATCTCTTGCATATTTCTTAAAATAAGAAACGAAATCTTTGATTGCTTTTGAAGCGACCATTTTAGAGTACTCTCTAACTGCTTTAGCTCCAGCAATGTGCCTTATCCAATCCTCAATATCGCTGCCGCCATTACATTTAGGGCTTGCGATAAAATCTCTGAGTTTAAAGCAAATAATACGAACCTCTTCTGCTGTATAAAACTCTTCTTGAAGCTTTTCAGCTAGCCCATCATAATCGATGTTGATTTCAGCGGGATATTCTTCATTGGCACTTTCAAAGGTATAATCAAGGTTATCTCTGATAAACCATTCTAAATCTTGCTTATTCATTATTCTATGACCTCCCCTTTCTTTGCGAGAACTTTTTCGCAGAATTGTTTTTCTCTATCGGTAATTTCATACACAATTTCCGTGTGTGTCTTGTCAATTCGTTCTTGGCTAATAATCTTATCTGTCGGTGTTGATTTGACTTTTGCGCCCAACATATAATTGTTTACTGTAAATTTTACTTTCATTTCTTATTCTCCCCTTACATAAGAATGAACGTTGCCAACCACTTTCAATTTTTGATGAGCTAAAAACTCCGTCAATTCGCCGAGCAATTCCCCTTCGATATACAAACACATCTTACATAGAAAATCATTGAATCTAACTACACAAATTCTATTTACATCCTCATAATAGCAAATGTCTTGATCGAAGATCTGCTGTCCTTCTTTGTCGCGGAAACCTGTGAAAATACTTACAGTATTTTTCTCCACTTTATACCGAAAATGTCTCTCGGTATCTACAAGACGAACACGCCTATCTCCATCTTCACCATACCAAGGCAAACAAAAATGCGCTTTAACTGTCTTCCCACTCTCAACATCCATACCCTTGAATAGATAATCCATATTAGTTCCTCCTTAACTCCAACTGTCCATGCAATGTGTTGCTTCAAAAAGTGTATTAAACTCAAAGTCCATGTCTATCGGACTAATGTCTTCTCTAAACCTTTGTTCCAACTCACATTGGATTACTCCATATTGAGCATCTTTTGTAAAGCCTTCTCCTTTGTTGAATTTGTAAATAGAGAATTTGTTGTTTGTGGTAATCTTTTTCATTCTCGCTACCTCCTTATCTTCACATTCATTATAATACAAAAAGAAAATCCTGTCAACTATTTAGACAGGATTTTTCGCATAAAATTACTTTTATTTTATATTCATTCGCCGATCTTTTGATTTGCAGCAGGTCTTTTCTCTTATTCTTCGATTACTTTGTCTAATTCTTCGAGCGGCGCCCAACCTTCAATTTCAGGCCACTCTACCTCCATATATAATTCGCCGCTTGCTTCCTGAAATATATATTTAGGTTCTCTATAGCTTTCAGTGTAGCGACAAACATAATAAGATACACCATCGTAACAATAATCCGATTTATATTTTACCAATACTACTTGTTCTGGTTCTGGTAGTTTTTCTTCGAGTTTATAAAGTTTAATCATTAATATACCCTCCGTATTCTTTCTTCACCAAGATAATCGCAGACTAAATCTCCAAAGAATTTAAGAGCCATCCCAGCACGATAAACACTTGGATGTTCTAATCCTTTAAACCCGCAAATAGTTGTCCCACCAGGTCTTGTAAACAAAACAACTTTGTCATCTATTGTACCACTATCATCCCAATCAGCTCTATTTTCAGATATAAACTCTTCCGCTTCTTCTGAAAGTTCTTCAAAAGGGAAAAGTTCATAGGTTATTGTCTGCTCGCCTTCGGTATATTCGAGATAATGGTATTGTCTTTCTTTATTGTTTGGATCACAAAGTTGAAACCAAAACTTGGTCATATCGATAACGCCATTAGAAAAATTCCCTTTATCATTAAGTTCTTCATGGATTTCGCTTGTATAACCATCAAACTTTTCAAATTCAGGATCAACACCTGCCCAACTATCTACTCCGAAAGTAATCCTGCAACCATGCTTTTCAGCGATGGCTTTAAGCTCTATTAGTGTTTGCATATGTGCCGAAGTAAATTCTATATTCATATTAAAAATCTCCTACTTTCCAACTATCGCCGCCAGATGAATATATATCTACATAACAGTCTTTTGCATTATTATCACGCAATAGCAAATATAAAACCATTTCTTGTAGTGTACCTTCTGCGTTTCTGAACTGTTTTAAGAATTGTTTATTCTCTTCGACATAATCTTTTAATTCAGAAAGAATTTCACGATACTCGTTAAAGTATGGTCTGCCCAGATTTTCTTCATATTCTTCTACTTCCCAACGACTTTCACTCATAAACTTACCGTCATTTGAAATGTATTTGTATACAGTTTGTTCCTCTGTTACCATTTTCTTTTCTTTTATTTCTCTCATTGTTTACCCCTTTTTCAATCTGATTAGTTAATCTTTTATATTGAGTATGCAACCATACTCATCTATTACAACTTTGCTTTGTTCTGTTTGTAATTTATGGTATCTTGGTTTTTCGCTGATTTCTGTAATGATATAAACATCTCTATCTACTACAACAGCCTGACCTACAAAAGCAGTCGTGTCATTTTTTATGTAATCTTCTAATTCTCTAACTGATTGGAAGAAACAATTAGCATCAAGCGGCTTTGCTACAGTTTCAAGGACCTTTTGCACCGACGTTTGAAATGGGTGCGGAACTAATATAGTTGGTTGTTGAAATAATATATGAATAGGTATAGACACTGCTTAATCCTCCTTTAATACAAAACATCTTGTTGGTCTATTGATTATACCATTATAGCAGATATAGCCTTTTCTAAAGATAGCATCAGGTTGTTGACTTTCTCTATCCAGCCTATCAATAACTATCTTGAAACAATATCTGTGACAGTAGCCTGGACCATAACCTAAATCAGCAAACTTTTTGCCAATAGCGTGTCTATCCATAAACAGATCAACCAGCTCTTCCATAAGCTCTAAATCGCCTTGGGTTATCATTGTTTGGATAACTGCTTTATCTCCATATTTTTCTATTTCTCTTTTGTTGATTTCGTCCAAATGAGCTTTAGCTATTTTAGACCAATGCTGAGTGTCTTTCATTTATGCGCTCCATATATAGAGTTGTTTTAACAAATCGGTATTTTCCTTTTGTTTTTTCAAAAATTCTTGCTCATCATACCTTATATCATTTCTCAAGCTTTCTATGTATTTATCTACGGTGCTTATTTGATAATAAGGATAGTCCGTGTTCATATCTCTAACCGCAAATACATAATACTTAGTATCAGTTGTTCCAATTAAATCCTTGGAACTACTATCTGTGTAATATTTGGGAATATTGGGATAAGAAAGTTGATTTTTTATGAGCAGAAAATCTTCTCTCGAATTTATCTCATACACATATCCCATTTCATCTTCTTCGGCACGATTAAATATGAAGAGCGGCTCTATGTTCTTTTTATTCAAACGGGCTTCGTACTCTTCAACCTCTTGCTTATTTGTGCTTATGCAAAGTCCATCATCTGAAATGTAGTTAGTAATTGTTTGTGTAACTTCTCTGGTTTCTATTTTCATTGTTCCACCTCAACTCCAATGAATATTTATACCACCCTGACAATTAGGGTTGACTATATAACCAGCTTTTCTTAATTCAGAAATAATTTCATCCGTGTTCCAATAAATATTAGTGAACAATACGCTTGCCGAAGTCTCACCTTGTTTCGCCGCTTTCAATATAAATTTCTCAATCTTTTTGAGAGCTCGCTTTGTCGGGTATTTCTTCTGTTTTTGGTTGCGTATTTGTTCTGTTATTTCTTTTACTTCTTTAGCACTTTTCATTGTTCTACCTCCAACAACTCATTCAGTTGATCCCTAAGTTCTCTTGCACAATCTTCACATAAACGAACACACATTCCACCAATAACATAACTTCTTATGTTTTTACACAAACCTTCATACATTTGCTTAGGGCCTGATCCACGTTTATTATATCTATCGCAAGCATTACAGCTTTGGAACTCTTCAATAGGTTCGCTTATTTTAATCATTCTACTTTGTTCTATCTCTCCAGACTCCCAGATAGTTTCATTAGTAGGCGTATAAATTACTGCCGAATAATCAAAAAATTTTGCACATTGTTTAGCTTCATCAATAGCGACTTCTTTGCTTCTTATATAGTGTTGTGTATAAATATGAAAATCATTCTTATTTTTTACAATTACAGCGTAAGGTCTATTATCAAAAGCATCAACAAATTTAATTTCACTCATTGTTCTACCTCTATTGCGATTCTGCGGAACCAAACCAACTGTTTTTGGCCATCTCTTATAGTAACATCATGTCCAACCCATGCAGTTTCTTTTACATTCCAATTTAAGTATTTTTCGGGAATCGCCGAAAACGATTCTTCGAATATCCACGAAATAGCGACTGTCGAATGATTCGCATAAATAAGACAAATTTCATATGGTCTTACTTTAGAATTTAAAAAATCTTTTAATGTCATTTTATATCTCTTAATCAATAGGATAACTATTTAGTATCGAAGCAAGTTTATTTAATTCTGGATTGTCTTCTTCTCTTTCATAATATTTCCAACCGAATTCAGCACCACAATTTTTGCAGCGACCATAACATTCTTGATTATCGCAAACCCCACACTTAGGCTCTTCGTCGTCAGCTGTCCATATAATCGTATTGCGTGTATATTTCATCTTGGACCCTCCTCATACTCCTAAGGATATTATAACATAAACCAAACCGTCTGTCAACTATTTTAACGGGGTAAAATATGCTTCTTTTAATGATTGCCAGTCAACTTTATCTTCGGACAAATAATAGGGCTTTTTATCCATAAAGTGTTTTAGTATATTTTCAAATTCATAAAATGCTTGATCTTCATTAGTGTAAGTGGCAAGCGTAATCTTAAATTCGTTTGCTGTATAATTATTACAATATATTGAATTTTTATCTCGCCATAAATCTTTTGTTTCCAATACAATTGTTCTATCTTGATTTACTACTATCATTTCTTAATCCTCACTTATATATTCAACTCGCCAAGTTAGCTTAATAACTTTATGAGGGAACTTCTCATAAAGATTATTTCCATCTTCATCGCATTTAATAGACCACATTAGATCGCCATTAGATCTAAGTACCATAGGTATATCTCTGTCGAAAGTTGACTTAATACATTCGACCATGAATTCCACCATGCCAGCGCTCTCTACAAGATTAGCGATTTCATAACTACTAATCGCGTCTTTGCCATCTTCAAAATGTAAATAACCTTTTGTAATCCTTTTCATTTTCTATCTCACCTTTTTAAATTACCCATTTCTAAAACTATGGGCACTCTTGCGTAATCGATAAAACACGGTTTTATCAAAATTCTTATTGTTCTATCTCCAATGATTTACACGCAATACATCTTTGAGCGTCATTGATTTTACAGTCAAACAATTTGCACGTATACCACTCTTCGTCGACATAATAAGAAACTTCTCTACAATGATAACCGTAAAATTGGCAACCTTCACAAGTCTCATTAGGTACATCTATTATAATTTTAATTTTTGCCATCGTTGAATTGGATTCCTCCAGTTTCTGTTTCACCTGTGTCAACTGCTACATCTGTGTTCGTACTTGTTGCTGTATAAACGTTAGTGCAAGTAACCCTATGAGAAACAGGCGTTCCACATTCAGGGCATTTTACATAATTCACTCCATCATAGTCAGTTCCGTTAAAATCTTCCGTTTCATATGTAAATTCACAACCACAACTGGGACAAGTTACATGAAATTCTTTCTTACCGCTTTTAATTATTTTAATCATTATTCCTCTTCTCCGTTTACTCTTCTTCTTGCTTCCCCTTCTTCTTCTGCATTTATTTTATTAACTGCGGCTTGTGCCATGTCTTCCGTCTCATATAATTCAGTAATGTAATCTGTACGTGGTTCATGAGACATACTACCAGAAATTCTATAGGAATAGTGAGCTTCATTACTTTTAGCATCCAAAATAATTTTTATGCTGGTAACATAGCCATATTCAACTTTGCGTACCAAATATTCAGCATTTCTACGTCTATAATTACTTCCGCTGCAATGAGGGCACTCTGCCATTAGTGCTCCAAAAGCAGAATCGTTTACTTTTATATACCCAGTTCCATTACAGATTGGGCATTTTATAGTTTCCCATTTGCTTGGCACCATATAATAAGCAGCTTCGCCAATTTTATACTGTGGATTTACATTGCCGATTAATACCAGTTCCTTTTTTGTTTCGTCTAAATCAGTCTTAAGAGCATCCTGTTCTTTTTTCAGATTTTCGATTGTTCGACGAAGCTCCTCGTTAGATTTTGTAAGGCGTTTATTATTATCAAGTATGGCTTTAATTTCACTATTAGCCTGCTCGGTAATCAAGTCTACAAGCTTATCTCTTGCCTCTTCGATTATTTCATCTGCTTCAGACCTACAATCATCACAATAACATTCATAAAAGCTCATTTTTATTCTCCTTCTAAATTATATATTTACACCAACAGCGTCATCGCAACGATTGCGCCGATAAAAATTATCGTAACTATTATTCCTATCGTAATGCCTGCTGCATTTGCTCTTTTTTCTTGCTCTTCTTCTTGCTGCCTCTCATATTCTTTATTGATCTCAAGATATTGATTTAGCAACTGCTTCATTTTTATTGGATTGATGCCATAATCTTCTGCCTTTGCAATTTCTATTTCAAGATCTTTAATCTTTGATCTAAGTTCGTCTATAGATGATATTCCAAATTTACTAAGAGCCTCATTGATTTTTACCATACTTGTCAACGCCGCAACCTGAAACAAGTTATTGTTAAAATTTCCTTGTATACTCATTTTTATTCTCCTTTTTGTTTCTTATACACACGAATTAATTTTTCAATCCTATCGATATCGGAATCTTTTATTTCGTATTCCCACAATGTTTTGCCGACGCCAAAAGGATTCGGCCCTGCAATTGCCCACCCCTCTAAACATACTGTCGGCCCAGCTTTTGAATATGGAAATTGTACAAGTTCAAGTTTCATCGGCGATCTTTGACGAGCTGCTTTTGTAGCTTGCGCCTCGTCTTCGTATACGTCACTACTTTCGTATTCAATCATCTGTGGTTCAAAATAGTCACAGTTGTTAAAACAATCAGAGAAGTAACAATTTTCTAACATACACTCCTTATTAGAACAATGACCCCCTGCGGTTTTTTCTATATAAAATTTACATTTCTTCATAATATTCCTCATCTGCACCATCTGCTACAGTATAGTGTTCTGTTTTAGTGTAAAAATATATTGCATCTTTACCTATATAGTTTAGTACTATTTCTGTAATGGTATGATTTTCTCGGTCAGTTGTCATCTGCGGTAACTCGCTCAACTCTTCAAAAGGGATTTCTTTACGATTTAAGTAAAATTTTATATCTTTCATTTATATTTCATTTATCTCCTTTAATAACCAAGTATTAGTAGTATGAGCACTATTATTACCCAAACTCCCACTGCAGCCGTTGCTATTATGACACCAGGTTCAATGTCATGCTCTTTCTTTTGCTTTTTCATTTGATTTTAACACCAAAGAGCAATGCTTCGGGAATGAACAACAACATCGTTAACAACCACCAGTCGTGCACATTGTAAATATGTGCATTACCTATGAACATTCCAAATTTTTCGATGTGCAATTGATATTGGTAAATGCTTGCTATAACTGCACCCGAAAGTGCGGCGAGATTATAAACAACCAGTAACACGATAAACAGTATCGTTTTCAGCTTTTCCTTTGTCATACTTCCCTCCAACCATTTTTCTGAATGATTCTTCTCATATTCTCTCTTCCAACTGGGTCTGCAGTATGAAGATGAAACGTCATGTTATCTCTGATGTAATTACGCCATTCGATATCTCTAAGACGTTTGTGCTCCAGCCACTCAAGAATCTTAATATAGTCGCCGCCACCCCAAACATAATCACCTGCATCATAATCGAGCGAAATCTCCAGTATATCATTAAAATGATACCCTTCTTTTATGCGGGCGATTGCATTATCTGCGGTGTGAGACTGATAATCGTAACCATCAGGCATATCACGCACATCATCAACCCAAATTTTTGCTATCATATCTATATTTTCTCCACTACGCCTGCTATATTATACTCATGGTATTTAATAAATCCAAACTGTTTATCAACTTGCTCTCTCGGAGTTCCAAGATTAAGTTCTTTGGGCACAACCGAAATTGAAATTTCTTTACAAAATGGTTTAAACTTTTCTTCGAGTTCAAGTCTGGTATAAAATTGACCTTCGAATACATACTGTCCATCTGTACGACGGTAAACGTCAACCAAACTAGCAACACTATATGCTTCAGCATCTCTGAATTGAATCGCCATAATTTTAGGCTCTTCGCATTCAAGTATTGCATTAATACTTTTGCCTATTTCAACTATAAGGTTTGTTTCAAAAACATCTTTGCTTGTTCCCAATATCGTAGTTCTGATTTCCATTTAATTTACTCCTTTGTCTGTTTCTACAACCATTCTATCACAAAAAGAAAAGACCGTCAAGTATTTTAACGGTCTTTTTCGCAGAATTTTTAATTATTAGGTAGTCTGCCCCAACAAATATACATCGTAGTTGCTCCATAGTCGTCATATATAAAAGACACATCAAAACCTTTGTCTTTGAGCTCGGCCTGAACTTCGTTTACGATGGCGGGGTCAACACCCGTTGTCACACGATCATCCTCTGAGGACACATATACCTCTGTGCAAGCATGGAGGATACAATATTCTCCGTTCTCTGCCGCTTCGCGAATACGCTTATAAATCAAATTTCTAAACTTCGATTCGCCAGTCGTATACATTAGTTTCACTGCTTGTTTTGCGTCAAGGTTTACTTTTTCTGCCATAAGATTTTTCTCCCGCTCTAAACGCCTAGTCTACTTATGCCCGACCGCGAGGCGTAAATTTTATATAATAACTCGGAAGCCCGAATTATTGTCAATAAGGAAAATTGACTTCTGTCCATAGGTCATGATCGTCGTATTGCCATAATTCAAAATCAATATCCACGCCGTACCAACCATTAGATTCACCAAACCAACGAATGGTGTCGTATCCTTCATTAGTAGTCAATTTGTAAAACGTCCATTTAGAAATGCCGTATTCTGCACCCCCATCTTCACTTGACGCCTGTTCAATTTTACACCATTCACAATCGGTATAAATGTCGGCATTATTTACTTCACTATCAACGCTCTCGATTTCTACGCTCTCACAGCATTCTCTATGGTGGCACATTCTAATCATATAGCCATCTTTGCACCAAAAGTCTACTTCAGAACTGCCTGCAAATAATCCTTTAACCATAACCAAGCCCGTAAGTAAATGGGTGTTGATGTTGTTAAGTTCTTCATTATGAAGCTCACCTCGACCATAGTAATCGTCAATTATTTTCATTATTATTACTCCTCTACCAAGGGCCTATTATATTTAACCAATTTTTCCACAATTAAATCCCTTGGAAGTATGCCACGGCAAAAATAAGCCGATGCAAACGGCGAGCCTTCCGTAGGTGTTCGCATATTTTCTGCCGAATGAAATCCAATCCGTTTATCAAAAGCGAGTAGTTGAATGCCGTGCGAGAAAACTTCGTAACGTGTTTGTCCTTGCAAACTATTAAGCGGAAGTAACACTGCGAATGGTTTGCCAAGTTCGTCAAGGCGTTTGAGCATTTTGTCTTTCAAACTGAACGGCAGGTTGGTGATTATGACGTCGTATGGTTCGTCGGGTTCATACTCGAGGAAGTCCCGTCCTTCTGCCAACGAACTTCTAATCACAGTATAACCGTGTTCTCGAAACAACCTAACATAAGCGGACCACTCTTCGTCGCAGGGGCACCAGATTTTCCAATCGTTTGGAATATACTTCAAAAGTGGCTCACACGCGTACCATGGTGTGTACATTTCGTCACCTTCTGCTGTGCGGTTACTCGTCAAAACTCCTGTGTTAATTGCCATACTAATCTAACTGCGAAAGCGCCTCGTCAATTTCCGCCATTGCTTTCGCGTTTGCCTCCTGTCCTTGTTTAATTTCTTCGTCGTCCAAAACTGTCTTTGTCAAAAAGCTCTTTGTCTGTTCATAACACTCTCTGAATTGCTGTTTGGTTTTGCAGGTGCATTGTCCTTTATGCCATTTACTATAATGGCAACAATCGAGATATTGCATTATCTCTTGATGGGTTGGCTCAATCGTTTTCATCGATCTCTCTCCTTTATTTGAGAACAGTATAACACAGATAGGAAAGGCTGTCAAGCATTTTAACAGCTTTTCCCAAAATAAACTATATTTTCATAAATCATTTTTACGGCTCTGTCTTTTAGCTCCTTCACGTATAATTTCAAACATACCTCTTTCTGGATCGTAGAACATACCTTCGGCTAAAGGGGAAGATAACAACCCTATTTGAGTATTTTCATCTATTCTCGGAAATCCTTCAGGATGAGCATTATTACAAAAATTAATAAAGGCCGCCACAATTTCTTTCCAGCTTATTTTTTTATTTTCATCCATAACCCTTCCTCCTTATTCAACCTTCATTTCCATCGAATATCCATCTTCGTCTTGTAACAATACCACTTGCATATAGTTATCAAAGTGCTCTTTGACTTGTACATTGTTTGCTGTTATATAGATGACAGATAAACTTGCTCCATTACCAACCCTTCTGACTACTGGCATCTTTGCCTCCATTTTAAGAGTGGGCCACTCATCGGCGTCTTTAAACTTTTTGTAAAAATTGAGCTCAAAAGAGAACTCTCTAATCCAAACCCTTCTTTCAAATTCCCATGTAGAAAGCCCAAGGTCAATAGTAGTAGTATAGCCCTCTCCAACTCTTTTCCACGCGTCACCCTCTTTGTAATAAAGAGTAGCGATACCTTCACAGAGTTCATTGCGGTTGACACCGAGTTGATTCAAATCTTCGACGGGCATCCAACCGACGGCAAAACGATTTACCTCTTCATCTAGTAATTCTGATTCCTCGAGTATTTTATACCTAACTATCGAGCCATCAATGCTCGGTTGTTGAAATCTCACCAAAACCATTTGTCCATCAGCAGGCCACTTGTCATCAAAAGAAATAAACTTCATAATACCCCCCCAAATAAAAGATACGTTTCATTTAACATTTTTCTATCATTATAACATTTCAAATGTTAGATATCAAGAAAATTTGTTATTTTGCATTATAGCCATCTTCTATACCGTCATCATAAGCGGCATCAAAAACTTCGTCATATAGTTGCTCAACTGCTTGCAACTGATACTGTTCGAGTTTGCTTACGCCAAATAGTTCTTTAATCTTATCTACGAATTCCCACTTTGTCATTTTAAGTCCTCCTTAAATTTAGTTCTAAAATCACACAGTTCTTTGATTTCGCTTTCAGTCCACTTAGCCTTACTTTGCAAACAATCAAGAAGCTCATCAAAACTCTCGTCAGACAAATCTCTTATGGTTTGACAAAGAAGTTCCCCACAATATCCCTCGGGATCGCGAAGCACTGGCAATATATATTCCACCTGCACATACTTATTGCCATCGGAATCAATAGAAAATCCAAATGGCATCATCTCTACTTTTGCACCACTCATATCTCAAACACCTCATCGTCTTCATTCGCTGTTTCTAAGGCTTCTAATTGTTCAAGCTTCTTGACTTGAACAAAGTGCTTATCCATACCAAGCCAAGGAAGCCTGGTTGCTCTGTATTCATACTTTTCTTGAGTTGAAAGATTGTAATAGGGACAAAGATTGTGCCCTTCAGGTTGCTGATTTGGGTTGTTGTTACTAAACTCACACCACGCACACAAGATGGATGGACTAGGCTCATAGATACGATCATCGATATCACTCAATAGTTCCACAATCTTTTTGTTGCCTCTCTGGATAAATCCTTTGTTGCCAGCGGGCTGATAGCACCCGCCATCTGCAAACGGTAAATCATAAGCACATTCAAATGTGGCGATTTCGCCATATTTAGCTTGCAAAGCATCAATATATACTACAAACTGCAATGGCGTAGGTATATCTCGCTTTTCATCAAACTTCTTATCTTTCGTTTTAATGTCGTGGACAATATAATGGTCGGTGCCTTTTACTCGAAGCAAACGATCGATGAATCCCGTAAATTCATATTTATCAGCAAAAGTAAAACTAAACGGAACTTCGCACCCAACTATTTCATAATCGGGATGCTCTTCCATATATTGTTCCAACCGATAAATACCATCCATTGCGAAGTCAAACGCTTTATCTGCATAGGTCCTGCCAGCCTTTGAGCGTGTGTTCCACTCTTTGGGATATTTCTTCGCAAGAAGATTAGCTCCAAGGACATCCTCGCCCTTTTTGCCATCCTCTGTTTTTGTATGCAAATCAATATCCCAAAAATCATCGATTAGTTTGTCGTAGGGAATTGGGTCGCCATCTTTTATACAATTTCCTATGGTTTCGTAGATGTAGTGAACCAAATTTCCGTACTCGGCTGCGAGCATAGGCCCAGAAATAAAATGCTTTTGTTCATACTTCAAAAAATATTTAAAGGGGCATCCCTTATAGGTTTCCAGTTTGCTATAAGAGAATCTCTCTTTTCGTTTTCCAGCCATACTTACGCTCCTTCGCGAATTGAATGCCAATCAAAGAAGTCTTCATACTCGCCAGGAATCTTTTGCCATTCTTTGGTCTCGGGGTTCAAGCGACTTTTTTGCTTTGACGTCAATCCATATGTTATAATCATTCCCTTTTCCACGGGATTCATTTGATATTGTTTTTTATACATCTTTACTGTTTTGGTTACACCAGTATCAAGGCAATATATTGTAATCTTTGGCGAGTACTTTGTGTCTACTGCTGTAATGTATGCCCAATTACGTTTGCTTGGAATTTTCGTACTGCAATAAGCCTGAAATTCTATTTGGGCATTAAGTTCATCAGATAATGTAAACGGTTTTGATTCTACATTATTACACATATAAACTAAGAACCCTTGGGGATCTGTAAGTTTATATTGCTTCGCTGTCTCTGTTGCAAATTGAGACATTATTTCTGGTGCGGGCAAACCATCCATATCTTTAGAAAGAGTCTTGCGACCACCCCATTTATTATAAGCTTCGACTAGCGCAAGAAGTTGTCCAGGAGCGCCAAACATATCGAAATAATTAAGCCTTATGAGTATGTCTAATTGACGTGAGTCGCCAGGAAAATCGGCAAGCAGCTCAAGGAATGAGTTGTAAGTTTTAGTTTGCGATAGTTCGTAAAGTTTGTTTGCGGTGTCGGCCGACATATACTTTATCGAACTTAATCCTTTATAAACTTTATGTTCTTTTGTATCGGGAACATAAACATCTTTTGAGTGACCAAATTTAGGAGGCAAAATTTCAATACGTTTTGTATTTGCTAGATCTGTACCCATCTGTATGTCGTCGTCATTATTCGCATTGTTAAGATATGCCGCAATAAATTCTGTCGGATAATAATAACGCAAATAAGCGCACGTATAACCAACCATACTATAACCAGTACTATGGTTAAATCCAAATTGATAGTTCGCAGAATCTTCGATGATTTTAAGAAAAGCTTTCGCCTCTGCTTCTGCTTCCGCACGAGGTTTGTCTGATTTTGAACAATATCCTTCTAAAATTTGCGGCAAAGCAGCGTCCAATCTATCTTTCTGCTTACGTCCAATTGCACGACGTACATTATCTGCATCGCCGCCACTTAATCCACAAATCTTTTGCAGGAACGCAATAGTATCTTCTTGAAATACTAGGAATCCATTATTCTCTTTTAGCAAATCATCAATAATTGGTGATGGGTTCTTATTTATTTCGTGCGCCATTAATCTATCTCTATATGACGCTCCAGATGGACGTAATGCGGCATTTATCAAGCTCATATGCACGATTTTATGAGGAACAAACTGTTTCAACATATCAAAGGCATACCCACCTTCAAACTGAAAAATACCAGCGGGAGTTGTAATCATATCCTTCCATACCGCCTCGTCTTCCCAGTTTATAGTATTTGATTTAGGATATGGTATTCCAGCAAACTTGCAAGTATCTTTAATAATCTCTACGTTCTTAAGTCCCAGCAAATCATATTTATTAAGTGATACCTCATGGCATTCTTCCATATTAATTTGAAGTATGCGCTTTCCGTCAGACGACCAAAACATTCCGTAATTATCATACAGTGTAATAGGACTTACTATAATTCCAGCAGGATGCATCGATTGTGAAATCGCAGTATTAAGTAACCCATCAAAATAGTAAAATAGTTCAGGATGTTTCTTTTTTGTTGCTTCGGCATCTTCGTCATACTCGTTTTTAATATGAGCTATATTAGTCAGACTAAATGGATTTTCCATATCAGAACACTTATGTTCTCTATCCCATTTAATTGAAAGCGCTCTACCAATTTCATCTATTGTACCTTTATCAGAAATGGTACCGATAGCCAAAATATAGCCAGTATAATCTATACCATACGTATCAATAATGTGTTGATATACCAATTCTCTTTGTGACGGGCTGATATCGACATCAATATCCCCGAGCTCTGTACGGTTTTCATTAGCGAAGCGAGAAAATACAGTGTGCCAAACAACAGGATCTACATCGATAATATCTATAAGATAAGCAATTGTTGAGCCGCCAACACTCCCGCGACAAAAACCAGTAGGAATTCCATTTTGCCAACACCATCCAATTAGATCGGACATAAACAACATAAAGCCCATCATTCCAATCTTTTTAAAGACACGCAATTCTTCTCGAGCATTTTCTATATATTGTCTATTTGGTTTAATAATTCCACGAGCGATTTTATCTTTATAACGTTCATTTATACGACGTTTAAGCTCATACTCGTCATCGTCATAGCACTTTGCGTATTTAAAGGTTTTATCGAGTTTGAATTCTTGTACAGACTCAGCCATACGATTTGTATTTTCTATCGCTTCCAAATATACACTTTCTGGAAGCACACCCTGTTGCCTAAACATCTCACACAGCTCATCGTAGCTTTTATATGTTAAATCAAACTCATCTTCATTGGTAAATTCAATCTTTTTGGCGAGCTGAAGGATAGAGCGACACTCCGCCTTGTATGTATTTAAGCTATGAGTATCTGTGCCCGCTATAAGCGGTTTATGATATTTTTTAGACATTTCGTATAGCCACACGTTATATTCTTTTTGCTCACTACTATTTATATGAGGTTGCACCTCCAAATAATCATAATATTGAATGAAGCTTTCATCGCGTAATTTATTAAGCGGAGATGCAAGACAAGCACTTATCTTAATTACATGTTCTGAAGATATTTGTTTAAATTCTTCAAAAGACAAACGAGGTTTGTAATAAAAGTGCGACGGCTCAGTAGATAGGCTAAAAAGAGAGTTGATTATTTTCACCCCTTCATAATCCTTTGCAATAAGAATCGTGTGATAATTATCACGAATTTTGGGCTCAAGATTTTGAGTAAGATAAACTTCTATACCATGTATATATTTTAACCCAAGAGATTCGCAGTATTCTTTCTTTTCAACCCAATTATAACAATTTCCATGTTCTGAAAAACCAATTGCTGTCTGTCTTAACTCTTTGGCTTTATCAGAATAAAGCTTATGGTTTGTACAGCTGTCAAGAAGACTGTCTTCAGTATGAAGATGGTAACATACATAATTTTTATTGCTCATTTTTCTATCTTAACTCCATATCTCTCAAACAATTCTATTTGTGGTTGCATTCCAGCATAATATTTATTTTCAGCTTTTAAACGAGCGATCACCGCATCTTCAAACGAGTCAAAATATCCCAACTCTATTCTCTTTCCCTCATAATTTATATAAGTACGCCAACGAGACAGTGAATTACTCCAACTAACACCAGTTACACCGCTAATATTATTTGCTCGTAACCCTGCATTTATTGAATTTAAAGATTTGTTTACTATTCTTAAATTACTCTTTCTGTTGTCTAACGGGTCTCTATTTATATGATCTACAATATCTTTTTTATTGTACGCGTCAAGTATATAGCGTTGCATCATTACGCTGTCCCCGTCAAGCATGGCCGAAGCATAACCCCATGTTCCCAGACTCCACTTATGTTCGATTATTTTATCAAGATCTTCTGTATCTATTTTACAAGTGGCGATACGTTCATTTTTACTATTTCTAATATAAACATAGGTTATGTCACCGTCTATATCATATTCATTTCTATCAAAAACTGTTATTGGGCGCAATCCACCAAGGTTCTTAATTTGCGAATAATGTCTCAAACAATAATATTTCCCTTTATGATAAATCACATGATGTACTGAACCACAAACATCGCAAACTCTATCTTCCTTTTTAACATGTGGAACAGGAGATGGATCTAAAATTTTCCCCTTGGTTCTTAATTGAGTGTAATGTTTTGAGCATACTTCTTGTCCATCATATTCTCCACCACCATGCCAAATTTGATATTTGCAAGATTTTGTATCACCACAAATCGCACAAACACGTTTCAAAATACCTCGTGGAATAGTGTCTATAATTTTTCCATGCCGATACATCTGAATGTAATGTCTATTACACAACATTTTTGTTTTATAGAAATGAGAGTCTTCTTCTGCTAATTTTCCGCATATTTTACATCTATATTCTACAATTGTCTCTGTCATCCGACTTCTCCTCGTATCCCACACTTTCCGAATTGTTTACAAACCAAACATACACTGTCCTTGCTGGAATTCTTTTTTCAAAATCCTTTGTAAGAACATTACTCATCTTCTTCGCCCGCTTCTTCATAAGCTTGCCAATTCAGCACATACGCGCTGTAATACGCATCGATATCCACCTCTTGCTGGTTGACAAACCCCCAAACCTCGTTGATTTCCACGCCTACGATATTTCTCGCTTGTTTCAGCTCCGTGAGTTCCTTTTTAACCGCCTCGACTTTGCAACCCGCCTTTCCGATAAGGCAACCTGCATGGTCCGTGTAAATCAGGACGCGATAACCCCGTCGCTCTTCGTCGTATTTCAACGTAATCCCGACCTGCATAACTCCGCAATCTTTAAGCCAGCGCGAAATCACGTTATAGGTTTCGGGGTTTAAAGAGACCAAACTCGGCTGCGTAAGTTTCTCGACTTCGCGTTCCAAACCGCGAGCCTTTTTCGTCGCTTTTTGGTATTTGGTGTAAACTACAAAAACCCCAATTGTCAAAGCCACCTGAACAACCGCCAAAATGATTAAAGCTACAATTTTCATATTTCTATTCTCCTTAAGTATATTAAAACCATTTTTTAATTACATCCATTCTTAAGCCAAAACCATACTATTCTTGCCAAGACTCCTTTCATCCAACTTTTCCATTATAAGTTGTTTTGGTAAAAAGTTCCAACAATAATAAGCACTACTAATAGTTGCAAATCTTTTTCCATAAACAATTGTTTAGGGGCAGAATCATTTAGCCAGGTCAACGCCATCAGCAATGCAAAAGGGCGATCGAAGCTTAATGCTCGTTCAAACGTTTGGCGCTTTCCCCCAAATGGAGGATTACTTATGATACAGTCCCAATGTTCTTCTGGCTCCCAAAACATAAAATCTTGCCCATTTGCAATATGACTTGCGATAACTTTGTTTCCATTTGCTCGAATAAGTTTAACGTATTCACTCTCCTCCGTGTCAAAAGGACACCACACAACCCAATCTTTCGGGATATACTTCAAAATAGGTCTAACTCCATATGCTGGAGTATAACATTCGTCGTTGTTGCCCGCGCTATATAAAATCGCCTGACTATCTATCATTTTCTACTCTCCTTAAAGGTATCGATTTCGACACCTTTGAACTTGGTTTTATTATATCACACGAATAAAACTCCGTCAAGCGTTTTAACGGAGTTTTTTAAAATATTTTTA